>Ga0326728_10001203_pt1 | contig 92903 bp, 72 predicted proteins | sample MB3enrmetagenome_FD_207602 | JGI IMG/M metagenome (GOLD analysis project Ga0326728, IMG submission 207602) | Lab enriched peat soil microbial communities from McLean, Ithaca, NY, United States - MB31MN | ecosystem: Environmental > Terrestrial > Soil > Wetlands > Peat | place: USA: New York... | reverse complement strand
CCAGTGTAAAATCAGTACTTTCGCTATCTTTAAAGCATGCTTTAAACCAGGCATTATCTTCGGAAAAGATGAAGCTTTGTCCTTCCTCCGGGATAAGAAATACGTTGATTTTCAAAGAATTAGCCATTAAAAGCCTGCTGTCTTTTATAAATTTTTACCTTATTAATAATCGAAGGAGTTAATTATAAATTCTTTTTGTTGTCAAGCATAATTTATTTGTTTTAATGAAGGATTAAATAGGTGATTTTAAATCGGCAGAAGATCAAGGTGCTTGACAAAAGGATGATCTCAATCCTATAAGGTTACAAAAAACATAGGAAAATAGAATGATGGGAAAAATCAGAACCCGTTTCGCGCCTTCACCAACAGGCTTTTTACACATCGGTGGAGCGCGAACTGCTCTTTTTAATTGGCTTTATGCCCGCCACAACGGCGGAGCATTTGTTTTGCGGATTGAGGATACAGATCAGACACGCTCTACTGATGAATCAACAAAAGCGATACTGAATGCAATGGCCTGGCTGGGATTAAACTCGGACGAAGGCCCGTATTTTCAGGCACAGCGTGTCGATTTGCACAGGGAGATGGTACTGAAGTTAATTAAGGAAGATAAAGCCTACTACTGTACATGCACAGCGGAAGAACTGGAATCAAAAAGAAAGCAAGCCCTGGCCGAAGGGAAAAAACCTAAGTACGACGGCACCTGCCGCGATAAAAAATTAAGCAAATCGGCAAACAGCGTCGTGCGCTTTCGCGGCAAGCAGGACGGCGTTACAATTGTAGAAGATCTGATTAAAGGCAATATTATTTTTAACAATGAAGAACTTGACGATTTGATAATCGAGCGCGGCGACGGTTACCCTACATATAATTTTGCCGTGGTCATTGATGACGCTCTTATGAACATCACCCATGTAATTCGCGGCGATGACCACGTCAACAACACGCCACGCCAGATTTTAATGTATCAGGCGCTGGGTTTTGAGGTACCCAAATTCGCCCATGTCCCGATGATTCTGGGAAGCGATAAAGCACGTCTTAGCAAACGACATGGCGCAACTTCGGTCATGGCCTACAAGGAAATGGGTTTCCTGCCGGAAGCGCTCGTCAATTATCTGGTGCGCCTCGGCTGGTCGCATGGCGATCAGGAAATTTTTTCGCTTTCACAATTGGTTGAGCTTTTCAGCCTGGAGGCTGTTGGTAAATCACCCGCTGTTTTCAACCCCGAAAAACTCCTTTGGCTTAATGCTCATTATATAAAGGATGCCGATTCCGATCGTCTGCTGGAAGAAATGAAGCCTCTGTGGCCGGCACAGACAAATACCGACGATGCCGCTTTTATTAAAAAAGTTATTATCGACTTGCAACCGCGAACAAAAACTCTGGTGGAACTGGCTGCCGCCGCCGATTTCTATTTTGCAGATAAAGTTCAGTATGAAGCTCAAGCGGCACAAAAATTTCTGGTGCCTGACATTCTCACCCATTTGAAAGCAATAGTTGCAGCGATACCGGCGGTGCAAACTTTCAGCAAAGAAGGCATTGAAGAATTCCTCAAGGCTTTCACTGTGGAACGGGATATAAAGTTTAAGGTTATCGCTCAGCCGCTACGGGTGGCTCTCACCGGTAAAACCGTAAGTCCCGGTATTGACGAAGTTATGGTTACACTGGGCAAGGATCGGGTGATTAAAAGGATTAACGACGCTGTTGCCTATATTGCATCAAGCACTGATGTGCAGGTTCAGCAATAACTGCATAATCTAAAATCGCGGCAATTTCATCTTGACTTTTTTAATTGAATTGCATAGATAGTTTCGCTCAACTTTTCACATTACCGGGGAACGTCCAGCGACAGGACTCAGGACTCCAAACCATACTACTCAGGTTAGAATCTTAGCCCCCGGCTATTCTCTGGTCCCATCGTCTAGTGGTTAGGACGCTGGCCTCTCACGCCGGAAACCAGGGTTCAACTCCCTGTGGGACTACCAGAAATAAATCAATAAGTTAAATAATTAATATTCTAGGAAAGTACTCTATAAAAGTGGACGTAAAAATAACAAAAAAGGAATATTCTTCATTACCCTAAACAAGCTAGCCATAACTAACCAGTTAAATATCTGATATTATATGATGATTATATAGAAATAGTTACCAACAAATGACAAAAAAGAATTAATACTATCAAAAAACCAATAAGTCTTTTTCATAATCATCCTTTTCATAGATTGCACGTTGAATCATAAGCCAGTTTCAAGGAGTGGGATTTATTAAAATCATCTATGAATTGACGGCATTGTTTTCTTTCCCAAAGCGGATACGCCTGATTCTTCATTTCAGGAGTTGCCGGCAAATAATAAAATACAGCAATGATAATCAGGATTCCCAATATTAAAAGAATAATCTTTTTCATAATTATTCCCTATCATTTTAATTAATGTTTCTAATTATGTTTTTTGCGCAATAATGATGTCTGAAGATGCTCTTATGAAATTATTTTGTCAATCCCACAAGGGGGGGGGATAACCGGAAACGCCTTTAATTATTTCAACAAGGAATCTATTTCTATGCGACACGCAAAGGATATAAATAAATCAATGCAAGAAATTGCAACTCAATGCAAAGAATTGCATAAGATAAAATAAAACAGAACGGAACACTATAGACCGAATAAAACTGAATGGCATAAGACAAATCGAGACACTATAGAGTGAACAAAAGCGAACAGGGTTAGAAACTGATACGTATTAAAGCGACACACAAGGAGGATTACGGACTGAAAACATTATTTTATGCGAGTGATACATACAAGATCAGTTTTTGCTCCGGTAATTACTTCGGTCAATATACTAAACACAGTTTAACTCGATGATTAAAAAGCAATTCGTTGACTAATATTAAATTGACATACAAAATCCTTCCTCGTATAATTTTGCCGCGAGAAAGGATTCCCTATCAATTTAAACCGTGGGGAAAACACAGTGAATTATGCCCGATGAAATCACTGTCCGAATAACCGGTGAAGCAGGACAAGGCACGCAGACGATTGGCGACGCCCTTGCGCAGATATTTAAATCTGCCGGCTATCATTTATTTGCCTATCAGGATTTCATGTCGCGCATCCGCGGCGGCAATAACTTTTTTGAGATACGCGTTTCTATCAAACCGGTGCATTCGCCGCGTCGCAGAGCTGACATCATTATCTGCCTGGACAAACCCAGTGTGAATATCCATAAAAAAGATCTTGCTGTTGACGGCATGCTCATTATCGATAAAACAAAGTTTGGCATGGCCGGGCTTGAAGTATCCATGTATGACGTGGCTTTTAACGAGATTGCTCTGAGAGTGGCCAATGACGCGCTGTATTCAAACTCCATTGCATGCGGTCTGATTGCAGGCCTTGCAGGTCTGGATTTTGCCTTTGTCGAACAAGGCATGCAAGCGGTGTTTGGCCGTAAATCAAAGGAAATTATCCAAAACAATGTCAACAGCGCGCGCGCCGGTTTCGATCTAGGCCTGGAAAATCCGCATAGGAAAATGTTCTTATTGCCGGCTGTCAGTAAAGACAGGCTTACAGGCCTTGATGAAATAATTCTGCTGGATGGCTCAAGCGCCATAGCGCTCGGCGCTGTCAATGCCGGCTGTAAATTCTACACCGCATACCCGATGTCCCCATCGACAAATATCATGAACATTGTTGCCGAGCACGCGGCACAACGGCATATTATAGTTGAACAGGCGGAGGATGAGATAGCGGCCATTAATATGGCTATCGGCGCGTCCTTTGCCGGCAGCCGCGCCATGACCTCTACGTCAGGCGGCGGATTTTGCCTGATGACAGAAGGCATAAGCCTTGCCGGTATGACCGAGACGCCGATTGTGATAGTGGATGCCCAGCGGCCCGGTCCGGCAACAGGTTTTCCCACGCGCACAGAGCAGGCTGACCTTGATTTCGTCCTGGCGGCAGGCCACGGTGAATTCGCGAGAGTCGTGTACGCGCCTGGGTCGGTCGGGCAGGCGTACTCTCTGACTATTAAGGCATTCAACATCGCCGAGAAATATCAGATCCCGGTTATAATCCTTACCGACCAGCATTTACAGGATTCAGCAACAGATACGAAGGCGCTCGATCCGGACACGTCTGTTGCAAAGCGTTTCATAATTTCCAAAGAAGAATCTGCCGGGATAACTTCATATAAACGCTACGCCCTGACTGACTCGGGGATTTCACCGCGGGCGATCCCTTCCTGGATTCATGACGTGATATACGTGGACAGCGACGAGCACGATGAGTCGGGTCATATAACCGAAGATGCCGAAATGCGGAAGCAGATGGTCCAAAAACGTCTTCACAAAAAATTACATGGCCTGCTTCAAGAGCTTGAACAGCCGATATCATTCAATACAAATGACGCCAGTGTTATCCTTCTGGGATTTGGTTCTACGCTGGGCATACTTCAGGAAGCGGCGCAATTGCTGCAAAAGTGGAAAGTGGGCTTCATTCACCTTTCTCAGGTTTGGCCTTTTCCGGGCGATGAGATGCTGAAGCTGTTATCCGGCGCGCGTATGATCATCAGCATAGAGAACAACGCCCAGGGACAGCTGGCCAGGCTTTTGTGCAGAGAAACAGGCATCAAGGTAGATAAATCCATTTTGAAATACGATGGCCGTCCTTTCGATATCGACTCCATCATCGAGATCATAAAACCGGAACTGCAATTATAAAAAAGTGGCAGACACAAATAAAAGAGAATAATTTATGGAAACAAATGACTTCAAAAGTTCTGAACCGATGGCCTGGTGTCCTCGCTGCGGCAATTATGGCATATTAACAAGCCTCAAGCGCGCGCTTGTCAAACTGGGCAGACAGCCTAAAGATATCCTGCTGGTCTCCGGCATCGGCCAGGCCGCAAAGATGCCGCATTATGTCAAAGCCAACTGTTTTAACGGCCTTCACGGCAGAGCGCTTCCCGCGGCATTCGGCGCCAAGACCGCCAATAATGATCTCACCGTCATTGTTACAACCGGCGACGGCGATTGCTATGGCGAAGGCGGCAACCATTTAATCCACAACATCCGCCGCAACCCCGACATCACTGTTATTGTCAGCGACAATCAGGTCTACGGCCTTACCAAAGGCCAGGCATCGCCGACAACAGACGAGTGTACGGTTACAAAAATCCAGACAGCGGGTGTCATACTTGAGCATCTGTCGCCGCTGGCTCTGGCTTTGTCGGTTGGTGCCGGGTTTGTCGCCCGCGGCTTTGCCCAGGAAACCGATCATTTAGCCGACCTCATCTTTTCAGGCATCAAACACAAAGGATTCGCCCTGATCGATGTGCTTCAGCCCTGCGTCACCTTCAATAAAAAGAACACCTACCAATGGTATTCCCAGCGCGTTTACAAGCTTGAATCATCATATAAACCTACTGATATCGGCATCGCATTTCAGAAATCATTGGAGTGGGGCGACCGCATTCCCATAGGTATTCTGTATAATGTTTCCAAACCAACCTACGATCAGAAAACATGCCCTACAGTCTGAATAATGGTGCCCACGGAATATTAAAAAAAGTGGAATCTATGTTTTTTCCTAATCAACAACTACAAAAAACCATTGAATTTGCTGACAAGTGTAGTAGGTTGACTTCATGCTTATGAAGAAATAAAACAATGCAATTAGTGAAATAACAGACGGCTTTTGATTCTCAAAAACGGCTTTAAACGGTTTTAAAAGCGTGTGAAATTAGGTAGAATACGCTCTTTATCGCCCTCTCACGCAGGGAACCAGGGTTCAACTCCCTGTGGAACTACCAAAAAGTCGTGTTTATATCTCAGTTCAGCGATGATCGCACGACTTAAAGAAGGTTGGAGACAGCTATGCGTTTGCAACTTTAAAAAGAAATATGTTTAATTTTAGTAAATAATTTTAAACATCTAAATTAGCAGTAATCGCCAAAACTATCACAATATTGTGTAAAATATATTTAACTAATCCATATAGTTAATAAGGATATATGATTGTTTATGTAATAGATTTTTAATGCAAATTATGTTAGAAAGCCAATTTTAATGGCAGTTTACTGCGTTTCATTCCGAATGAAGGTTTATCAAAAGAAGATTTCACCACTATGACAACCACCGGAACCAAGGACATAAAACAACATTGGCAGGACAGGCATCGACGAAACTTTGCGATGAGCTTCCGGCTGTTACTATTTTCTAAGCGGCGCCGCTGCTTGATTATGGCAGTATGGATTATTGGACTGACTGCTTGCAGTCTCGGGCCTGAGTATAGCCGTCCTAATATTCCAGTACCGTCTGCGTGGAATTACCAACAGGAGAACACCGCGGCCGTATGGCCTTCGACAGAATGGTGGCGTGCGTTCTCGTCACCCCATCTTGATGATCTCATGGCCAAGGCAAAGCAGGCCAATTACGATATCGCCGCAGCCATCTCGCGTGTAGAGGAAGCCAATGCACAGGCGCGCATTGCCGGAGCCCCTCTTCTGCCAGAGGTGGGTGTCGGCGCAACTGCCATCCGCGAGCGTCAACCGACGTCGATTGGTGGCACAATGGAGACTTATTCGGAATATATTCCTTTACTTAGTGCGAGCTATGAGTTGGACTTCTGGGGTAAGAATCGCGCCGCACTTGAGGTGGCGCGCGCCACAGCTTCAGCAAGCCGCTATGATCGCACAATTGTTGAACTCACTGTTATGACTGCTGTAGCAAACTCGTACTTTCAGGTATTACAATTGCGTGACCGTATAAGTGTCGCCGAGAAAAACTTGAAAGACTCGGAAAGCATTCTCAAGGGATTACAGTTGGAACAGTCCATAGGTACAGCAACATCGCTTGATGTCGCTCAGCAGGATATTGCCGTTGCCACGATCAGTACTACTATTCCTCCGCTCAAGCAGCAATTACGTCAGACATTGAATGCGCTGGCCATCCTGACCGGACAGAACCCTGAAGCCTTCGACATTTCCACAGGAACTCTCGCCGACCTGTCCGAACCTGTGGTGCGGCCTGGATTACCTTCCGATCTGCTAACCCGGCGTCCCGATATAGCCGAGGCTGAAGCACAGCTTATCGCTGCCAATGCCAACATCAAAGTGGCGCGGGCCTCTTTTTTCCCCAGCATCGATCTAACCGCCAGCGGCGGTTTCGAGAGCACTGCCTTATCCACCGCGCTCAACCCTACCAATTCTATTTTTGTCTTAACAGCGGGTATAATGCAGCCGATTTTTGAGGGCGGTGCAATTCAGGGGCAGTATGCCTACAGCAAAGCCCGTTACGCCGAGTTGTTGGCAAATTATCATAAAACCGTGATAAGCGCGCTTGGCAATGTTGAGGACGCCTTGGTGGCTCTGCAGCAAACAGCCATCCAGCAGCAACGCCAGCAGGCAACGGTAGACAAAGCCCGGCTTGCCTATGAACTTTCTTCTGCACAGTTCCACGCCGGAACTATTAATATCTTGACCGTATTGAATACCGAAAGTGCGTTGTTCTCCGCCGAGGATGGATTAGCTCAAGTCAAGCTTCTCCATCTGCAAGCGCTGCTGAAATTGTATAACGCGCTGGGCGGTGGTTGGCAACAAACAAAGGGGAAAAACAATGAATAACAACCTCAAAGAATTGTTCGGAAAAATCAGGCTCAGTCGGACACGTATGGTCTTGCTCGGCGCCGGCGTTGTCGTTGCCGTTGGACTCGTTTGGCTGTTTCGATCAGATCATAACAAAACCTCAGTTGGTCCAATCAAGCCTCAAGCAGTGTCAGTCCAGACTGCGCTGGTCACTCGTACCGATGTGCCTCAATATCTCGAGGGCTTGGGTACTATACAAGCTTTTAATACTGTGATGGTCACCGAACGTGTTGATGGACAGTTGCAGCAAATAGCTTTTACGGAAGGCCAGACCGTCAAAAAGGGCGACCTTCTTGCCCAAATCGACTCGCGGCCCTATCAGGCCGTGTTTGAGCTCGCGACTGCTACTAAAAGTAAAGATGAAGCGCAACTCGATAATGCCAAGCGTGATCTCGACCGTTACATGATTCTGGCGCCTAACAACCTCGCCAGCAAACAAACGCTGGATACACAACGTGCTCTGGTCGCTCAACTTGAGGCGCAGATCAAGGCAGACCAGGCAAACATCGACAGCGCGAAAACCCAACTTAACTACACCACCATCACGTCTCCAATCAACGGCCGTACCGGCATCCGCCTGGTAGACGTTGGCAATAACGTGCATAGCACGGATACTACCGGTATTGTCGTGATTACGCAGATGCAGCCGATATCTCTTATTTTCACGCTGCCCGAAAATGTGTTACCCCAGATCAGCCAGGCTATGGCCCATGGTCAGGTAAAGGTTATCGCCTTGTCGCGGGACGACATCACCACACTTGATCAAGGCAACCTGTTACTGGTCGACAACCAGATCGATCAGGCCACTGGCACAATTCGGCTTAAGGCCACATTTCCTAATGCCAAAAATACGCTGTGGCCCGGACAATTCGTTAACGCGCGGCTATTGTTGCAGGCTTGGCATAATGCACTGACCATTCCTTCTACAGCGGCGCAACGAGGACCCAATGGCATGTTTGCCTATGTGGTCAAACCAGACCATACCGTCGAAGCCCGAGCTTTAAAGACAGGCGTTGAAATTGGCGGTACCTTGCTGGTTGAGAGCGGCCTTCAGGAAGGCGAGCGTGTGGTTACCAGTAACCAGTTCCGCCTACAGCCTGGCATATCGGTGCAAACTGATGTCAATGGAGCAAAGGCAGCACCGGCTCCCTCCGGAAGTAGAATACAATGAATATTTCCAGTTTCTTCATTCATCGTCCGATTGCGACATCGCTGTTGATGGGAGGTATTTTATTGCTCGGCCTGGTGGCCTATCCCATGTTGCCGGTGGCGCCTCTGCCGCAAGTGGACTTTCCAACTATTTTGGTGACTACCCAATTGCCGGGCGCTAGCCCGGAAACTATTGCATCGGCGGTGACAACACCGCTGGAATATCAATTTGCTGGAATTTCCGGTGTGAATCAGATGACGTCGACAAGCGTGTTCGGGTCCAGTCAGATTACTTTACAGTTCGATCTCAGCCGCAATATCGACAGTGCTGCCCAGGACGTCCAGACCGCAATTGATGCCAGCGGCGGACAACTGCCCAAAAATCTGCCGTCGCCGCCTACGTATCGCAAGGTGAATCCGGCAGACTCAGCTATTGTTATATATAGCGTCCATTCCGATGTGTTACCGCTCACTCAAGTGGACGATTATGCCGAAACGGTTATTGCGCAACGCTTATCTCAGATTCCCGGCGTAGCCCAAGTGAATATTGGCGGCCAGCAAAAACCGGCTGTACGGGTGCAAGTCGATCCGGCCAAGATCGCTGCCTTGGGCATACAGATGGCGGATATCGCGAGTGTTATCACCACCGCCACGGTAGATGCGCCCAAGGGGTCGATCAGCGGACCAATCCACAACTTTGCCGTTTATGACAACGATCAGCTGCTCAAGGCTGCGCCCTGGAATGATGTCATCATCGCCTACATGAAAGGCGCCCCGGTTCGCATTCGCGATATCGGTGTCGCCGTCGATGGAGCGGAAAATACCCAGCTTGCGGCTTGGCAGAACGGCAAGCCCGGTATTCTCCTGCTAATCTATAAGCAACCGGGATCCAATATTCTTAATACGGTAGCAAGAGTCGAGAAAATGCTGCCGCAGCTTATGCTGTCAGTGCCAGCATCAATCAAGGTTGATAAGTTCATCGACCGTACGACGACGATCAGTGCATCTGTAAAAGATGTTGAATTCACCATGCTACTGACCATCTTGCTGGTGGTGATGGTGATTTTCCTTTTTCTGCGTAATGTTTGGGCGACCATCATACCAGGGATCACCGTTCCTCTGTCTCTGTTGGGCACAGCGGCACTGATGTATATCTTTGGTTATACACTGGACAATCTTTCCCTGATGGGTCTGACCATTGCCGTGGGCTTTGTGGTCGACGACGCCATCATTATGTTGGAAAACATCTACCGGCACATCGAAAATGGACTTTCGCCGAAAGAGGCGGCCATCAAAGGTTCCGGTGAAATCGGTTTCACCATTATATCCATCAGCACTTCGCTGGTTGCCGTCTTTATTCCCCTTTTGTGTATGAGCGGCATCGTCGGACGCTTGTTTCGGGAATTCGCCATCACGGTAACCATGACCATCGCTATATCAGCGTTCGTTGCACTGACGCTGTCGCCAATGATGTGTTCTCTCTTTCTCCACGATGAAAAACACGCCCATCACAGCCGCCTGTATCTCGTGATCGAGCATATGTTCGACAAAATGCTGGCGCTGTATGAAAGAGGCCTTGATACAGTTCTGCGGCATCAGGGCCTTACCGGAGTGATATTTCTCTTAACGGTGGTTGTCACAGTCATATTATATATTGAAGAACCTAAGGGCTTTTTCCCACAGCAGGACACAGGAATTATTCTCGGTCTCTCCGATGCGGCCCAGGATGTATCGTTTACCGAAATGATGCGGCTGCAGCATAGCCTCACCGAAATCGTCTCCCGCGATCCAGATGTCGCAAACTGGGGTGCTTCTGTGGGGGGCTCGCGGCCGCTGAACAACGCGTTTGCCTTTATCGGATTGAAGCCTCGCGAACAACGTAAGGCGACAGCAGACGAGATTATCATCCGTTTACGCAAGCAACTGTCGAAAGTGCAAGGTGCCACACTCTATTTACAAGCCGCGCAGGACTTGAACGTAGGTGGCCGTCTGGCGCGCACGCAGTATCAATATACCTTGCAGGATGCGGATCTCAACGAATTGAACCAGTGGGCACCGAAACTGCTGGGCGAACTTAAAAAGCTGCCACAATTGCGCGACGTTGCCAGCGACCAGCAGACCAATGGCACTATGCTGACGGTAAACATTGACCGCGATCAGGCAGCGCGTTTCGGCATCCAACCTTCGATTATCGATCAAACACTTTACTATGCTTTTGGCCAGAGCCAGATAACACAATATTTCACTCAGCTCAATAGTTACCATGTCATTCTGGAAATAACGCCCGGACTGCAAACCGATCCGAATACACTAAACAAGATTTATGTAAAATCGCCGATTACCGGCCAACAAATACCGCTTTCGACATTCGTTAAATTTGATACCAGCCATGTGACCTATCTTTCAGTGAACCATCAGGGACAATTTCCTGCGGTCACGGTATCATTTAATCTGGCGCCTGGTGTGGCCCTCGGCCAAGCTGTCGACGCAATCAATGTCGTAGCATCGAGAATTAATATGCCGGCTTCGATGACCGGTATCTTTCAGGGTACGGCTCAGGCCTTCCAGGCATCGTTAAAGAGCGAACCGTACCTGATTCTGGCGGCGTTGATTGTAGTCTACATTATTCTTGGCATGCTTTATGAGAGCTATATTCATCCACTGACCATTATTTCGACACTGCCGTCGGCTGGATTGGGTGCACTATTGATGTTGCTGATATTCCACTTCGATCTTTCCGTAATCGCTTTGATCGGAATCATCCTGCTGATCGGCATCGTCAAAAAGAACGGCATCATGATGGTGGACTTTGCAATTCAGGCGGAATCCGAACAACATCTCTCACCTGAGGAAGCCATCAGGCAGGCTTGCCTACTGCGCTTTCGTCCCATCATGATGACCACCATGGCCGCTCTTCTTGGTGCTCTGCCCTTGATGCTGGGGCGCGGAACCGGCTCCGAATTAAGGCAACCACTCGGCTATACCATGGTGGGTGGACTGCTGGTCAGTCAGACTCTGACGCTATTCACTACTCCGGTCATCTATCTATATCTTGATCGTCTAAATGTCTGGTTGAGACGCCATACACGGCTAGGAAGCAGCCATGTCGGAACCAAGCCGGGAACAGATACGGGGGTCTTGCCAGAAGGCTGATCTTACGCAAAAAATATAGATACCTTTTAATCCTAATTTTTATTTTGTGAATTAAGGATGATTAAAAAATATTCTTATAGAATTTATATGTCAATAGGGGTGTCATCGGGGGTACAGAGGGGGTATAAAAGGGTTACAAAGAGCATGACATTTAAAAATGCCGCGCGTATTTTAAAAATTATCTTTGTTGAAGGTGTTTGAAGGTTCATCTTTTTTAGTAAATCTTTTACACCCGCTTATAATCTAGCCAAGTAAGCCTTGTGTCATCCCGTGCCAGGCGCATGATAAGAGCATTGTATTTATGGCTTTCATTACAGCTTGTATAAGAAAGATCATGACAAATCCGGCAAGCAATTTCACCGTTTTTAAAATAAATTGTTCTCATCTTGGTATTAAAATGGAACTAAAGTCTTCCCAGAAGTCGAAGAATACCATCAAGAATAGTTAATGGATGGGGTGGACATCCGGGAATGTATAAATCAACCGGCAGCAACGGATCAGCGCCGTTTAGAACTTCCGGATGATTAATATATGGCCCGCCTGAAATTGCGCATGCTCCGGCAACAATAACCAGCTTGGGCGCGGGAACGGCCTCATAGGTTTTCTCCAGAGCCAGGAGCATATTGCGGGTAACAGGACCCGTAATAAACAACCCATCAGCATGACGGGGAGAGGCAACAAATTGTATGCCGAATCTTCCGAGATCCCAAGCCACAGTGCTCAAGACGTTAGTATCCGCTTCACAGGCATTGCAGCCTCCTGCGCTTACCTCTCTGAGTTTAAAAGAACGGCCAAATAAGCGGCGTGATTCTTTATCCAGCGATTCGGCTAATTTCAAAGAGGTGTCTTTTAAAACAAGGTCTCTTCTTGTTCGGGTGGCTAACCGATATTCATGGGAAAAGCTGATGGCACCATTAGGACAGGAGCGCAGACATCGATTGCAAAAAAGGCAGCGGCCTAAATCAATTTCTAATCCGTCCTTAAGAGCATCCGTAGGACATGCTTCAATGCAGAGTTTACAATTGGCAAAACATTTTGTCGAATCAATAACCGGCAGGCCGCGAAAACGTTCAGGAAGAACAGGTATGGAATTTGGATAATCCATTGTCCGATTTTTTTGGTTTAAAGTTTTCAATAATACATTTATCATAATTTATCTCACAGGTCATGACCGCAATAAGAAAGATTGTAACTTTTGTTGCAAAGAGGAAAATCGGAGATCTGTTGGTTCCTCAATGCCATAGCCAGCCCTATCCAATTATGGAATGAAGGGTCAATGATTTTATAATGGCTGAACAAACCGCGGGAGTTTGTCAGGGCCACATGACATATTTCTCCTCGCCAACCTTCAACGATGGAAACCGCCAGAGAATTAGCCGCAAGATTCTTATTTTCTGTTTCAGTTTTTCCCTCCGGCCACATCTCCAGCTGATTTTGGATAAATTTCACTGAACGTTGAATTTCCAGCCAGCGCACGTAGGCGCGGGCAAAAACATCTCCGGTATCCCATGTTGAAACAGGTATCTGAGAAAACCGGAAGATGCCGGTAGGAAAATCATAGCGGGCATCGCGCACGATATCACATGCACGGGCTGCCGGACCGACCAGCCCTAGATTTTCTGCGGTTTCCTTCGAAACCTTACCTGCATTTTCAAATCGTGCCAGCACTGATGGCGTATTCCAGAGCATATTTACGGCGGGCGTTATATCATTAAATACAATACGCAGACGATTGAGAAACTGATGAACCAAATCGTCATCCAAATCAAAAGTAACGCCGCCGGGCTCAACAAGGCCACGGCCAAACCTGTTGCCGCAAAGCAAAGCCGTGAGGTTCAGAAAATCACCGCGAATACGTCCGCAATAAGAAGCTGTGGGCAGAAAACCGACATCACCCGCCAGCGCGCCTAAATCTCCGGTGTGGTTGGCCAGACGTTCCAACTCCAGCGCTATCCCGCGGATGGCCTTAGCGCGCGGCGTAACGGCGGTACCCGTCATTGATTCCATTAAATGAGAGTAGGCCATGGTATGGCCGATGGTTGTATCACCGGCAAGAGTTTCCATATAAGGCAATGTTCGTTTGGTTGGCCCGCCAATTAAGGCTGCTTCAACTCCCCTGTGTTGATAGCCTAGTGATATTTCCAGATGATAGACATTTTCTCCATGACATTCAAACCGGAAATGACCAGGTTCAATAATGCCGGCATGAACAGGCCCGACAGCGACATCATGGATTTCTGAACCTTCCAAACGGAAGAAATCAGTAATGCCAATCATTGTTTCCGGAGAGTTATTATGGTCTTTAATTTTATTATAGTTTTTATTGAAGCGAACTGGTTTAAGCCAGGGGTGGCCTTCCGGCACAATGTCCCATTGCTCGAAAATTTCACGTTCGAACAAATGTGCCTGTGGGCAATCGGGAGTCAGAGCGGCATAGGAGCCGTGAGTGTTTGTCGAAATTGCTAATAATGTGCTTTCGTGGTCATTAGCCAGAATTGCAAATAAGCGGATAATATTTTGTGATAATTGCCCGCTTAAAACCTGTTGAAAAAGACGATCCTGAGGGACGCCGAAAAAAGCACAAATGCGTGAACCGCTTTGTACGGATGTGATTATAGCATTTCTGAAGGCGGTTGTAGAAACAAGAGGAACATCATCAATAGCTACCGTTTGACAATTGCGTAGTATTTTGAATACGGGAAGACTCATTGCAAAACTCCTGCTAATGAAGTTGTGCCGCCGGTAGTGCCGATAATATTGGCTGCTGAAGTTAATGCAGTAAAAAGGGCTTTTGGCATCCAGAGTCCCAGGATGAGGAGAACAGCAAGCGGAACGAAGACAAGAAATGCTTCAAAAAAAGTAGTCCTTACCGGCGTATATGATTTTTGATTTGTACCCCATGCAAGCGGAATAGCATGCCCAAGCGCCCCCACAAAGACAATACCGGTGCCAACAAGGAATAGAGAAAGCACTAACCACGCGTGAGTATCAACAGTAGTCTTAATAAGCTGAAATTCGCTCATAAACAACGCGAACGGCGCAATACCAATGAGGGCAAGAAGGCTACACAAAATTCCGATTCCCCAAACTCGTGAAACAGGCAGAGATCCAGACATTTTTTCCATGTCATGGCTCCCGAATATCTGTCCGAGACGACCGGCAGCAAAGAAAGAGAGTGTTTTACAAAGAGAATGGTTAAAAGTATGAAAAAGTGCCGCAAAGGTTCCTAATCCACCAAGCCCGAAGCCCAGGGCAATAATTCCAAGATGTTCGATACTGTGATAGGCCAAGAGCCTTTTTACGTCTTTTTGAAAAACAATAAATGCAGCAGCAATAATAATGGAAAAGATACCGAAGCCGACAAGAAAATTTAGCCCCCAACCTGAATGGCCTGTAGCAATCTCGACAATGGGTATATAACGCATGATGCAATACAGGGCGGCATTCAGCATAAAACCTGAAAATATGGCTGACACCGGTGCCGGAGCCTGGCTGTGGGCATCAGGAAGCCAACTGTGCATTGGTGCCAGGCCGGCTTTGGTTCCATATCCAACAAGTAAAAAGATAAAAGCGGCTTTGATCAACACGGGATTAAGTGATGCGGCATTGGTGCGCAACGTCGTCCAGAGAAGCGCATTATGACTACCCAAGCCGACGCCTTTAGCGGAAGCGGCAGCTAAAAGAGTGCCCATAAATGCAAAAGCAACGCCAACCGAACAAATGAGAATATATTTCCACATGGCTTCGAGCGATTCGCGCGATACATGCACGCAAATCAGAAAAGCGGTAATCAGAGTTGTTGCTTCAATACCCACCCACATAATACCCAGATTATTCGATATCAGAACGATAGTCATCGACGCCAGCGCTCCGCACCACAGAGATGTGAACTGTCTTATTTGTTTGATAGTCAGGTTATTATGCAGAAGTTCCTGCTGAAAATATATACAGGCGTATATGGAACTCAAACAAAAAACGACGATCATTACAAATAGATTATAGGCCGAAAGAGCATCCATAAACAGCCAGTTTGATGCGGCAAATAATATTTCTCCCTGCAGCAAAACAGCGCCGATAGCCGATAATGCCAATAGGGCCATGCTGAAAACACCTGCGCACATCATACCCAAAGCCAGTTTGGGCGAAGGTGCTGCAACGCAGACCAATCCGGAAATTGCCGGAATGAATATCAGCAGCCAAAGAACTATTTCGTAATTCATTTCCGTTGTGTTTTATCCTTTCAAAACATTCAAACGATCAGAATCAAGGTGATCAAATTCTCTATTAATATGATAAATAGCAATGCCCATGACGAACACCGCGACAAAGACATCCAGCAGAATTCCCAACTCTACCAGCAGGGGTATTTCCACAACGGAGAAAATGCCAAAAGTGTAAATTCCGTTTTCCATAATAATATATCCCAGGCATTGATTGAGCGCATTCTTCCGCGCAATAATCAGGAATAAACCGGTAAATAAAGTCGTCAGGGCAGCGGGGATAATAAGATAAGTTCCGCTGCCGAGGGCAAATAACGGAAGTTTGTTACCAAGCCACAGGGAAACCCCCAGCATAACCAGGCCCGCTATAATCGACATAATATAGCCTACAAAAGGTTCCATTTCCTGTTGTGTTCCTGCTTCTCTAATGCCGCGCCGAAGCAGAATAGGGAAAACAAAACCTTTAATAATGAAACTTGCCGCGGCAATCATAACCAGGCGGAGGGTCAGCGATCCCCATTGCGATACCAATGCCAACAAGCCCAAAAGCATGCCCTGAAATGAAACGATACTGATGCAAGTGCGCAGACGGCTTAGACCCAAAAGAGCAAAATCGGAAAGCACAAGCAATATCATCATTATTTCCATAGGGGAGTCCATTTTTTCACCTCAAAACCAGAATAAAAGCGAATGCGGATAATGATCCGGCGGCCACCAGCAATTGTGGAATACGAAGCAGGCGCAGCCGCGCCATGGTAGATTCAATAACACCAACAATGACAGCCAAAAGGATCAACCCGCAAAGAGCCATGAAAACAGGCACCGGCCAGAAATAATCGGCGGATGACGGAAAAACCATACCCACGATAACCAAACCCAGCACCCATAATTTCAATGCCGAACTATACAGGATAAGGGCGAAATCAGGGCCGCTGTGATCGAGTACCATGACTTCGTGAATCATGGTTAATTCAAGATGCGTATTAGGATCATCAAAAGGTATACGGGCATTTTCACACAGAAAAACTACCAGAAGAGCTATGACAACAAGCACGACCTCTGGTGAGAAAAAGTGAGCGGCTGGCAGCATTTGTGATAGAGACAAAACGCCGGTTTCACGGGCGATGGCGGCAAGGCCAATAAGAAATGCAGGTTCCGCCAGTGCCGAAAACAATACTTCACGACTTGCTCCCATGCCTTCGAAACTTGATCCTGTATCCAGTGCGGCTATAACAGTAAAAAAACGCATCGTGCCTAAAATGTAAGCCAGTAGCAGCAAATCGCCGGAAAAAGCCAGCGGCGCAGCAATACCGCCCAGGGGTACTATAACCAGCGCAACTAATATGGCTGACAAGCCCACCACCGGTCCGGCTCGAAAAATCCAGGAAGTTGTTTTGCTGTAAACAGCGCCTTTTTGCAGTTGTTTGATGATATCATAATAAGACTGCAACAAGGGTTGGCCGGTTCGGCCTGCAAATGATGCTTTGGTTTTATTAATAATGCCCAAAAATAATGGTGCAAAAAGAAGTCCTAAAAGAATGTTTAAGAAAGAAGATATTTGCATGCTGTTACCTCATATTCCAGAAGAGCAAAATAAGCAGCGTGACAACTACATATAGCACATAGATGTGAATGCGGCCTTCCTGCACCACCTGCATCCGCTGAGAGAAGCGATCTATTGTTTTGAAAAGCGGATTATAAATGCTTTCCCGGCTGACGTCCGCCGTATGGGTTTCAAAATGTGCCGCCGCAGGGAAATATGAATCGGGCATCGTATTATTTTTTTTCGTTCTTAAGAAAAACTCAAAGAGATCGGTAATCGGCTGGGCAAAAGATGACGCCGTATACTGCATTCTTGCCGTCGGGGCCGCGTAGCCGCAATCCCAGGTTACAGACTGGCCTACAGAACGTTTGGAAAGAAGAAGCCAACGCAAGCCGGCAATTGTTAGCAGGCAGATAATAAAAACAATTGATCCTGCGGTTACGTATAAAAGATAATTTGACGCAATCCGAATTTCACCCGTGTAAGGATTTCCCAATACAACGCCGATGACCGGCGAGACAAACAAAATGATTGCTGCTCCAAGCAAACCGATAACAATACACGATAGAGCCAGGATCATCATGGGAATTGTCATCCGTGGACTTGATTCATGAGCGTTTCGGGCGTCATTAGAACGGGGCTCTCCCAGAAAGACAACGCCAAAGGCTTTGGTGAAACAGGCAACTGCAAGTCCTCCGATCAGAGCGAGCCCCGCAATGGCGCCGATCAGCGACAGCGATGAATAGGAATTCATAGACATGGCGCCGCTGAAAGAGGCAAGGTAGATGACAAATTCGCTGATAAAGCCATTAAGGGGAGGCAGACCGGAAATAGCGACAGCTCCGATCAGAAAAAACATTCCTGTATAAGGCATCTTTTTGATTAGCCCTCCAAGATGGTCAATTTCCAGGTTATGGGTACTGTGAAAGACAGACCCCGCGCCCAAAAAAAGCAATCCCTTGAATAGAGCATGATTGACAACATGCAGAAGTCCGCCGGCAAATCCCAGAGCCGCCACAACCGGCATACCGGAACTCCAACCGATCATGCCGACCCCGAAACCAATCATTATAATTCCTATATTTTCAACACTATGGTAGGCCAGAAGACGTTTGAGATCATGCTGGGCCAGCGCAAAAAGAACTCCCAATATTCCTGATACAATTCCGATGGCGAGCAAAAGATATCCCCACCAAAGCGGTGGCATTCCCAGAAATGTCAGTGTCCGGACCAGGCCATAAATGCCGGTTTTAATCATAACGCCCGACATAATTGCCGATACGGGACTCGGTGCTGCCGGATGCGCAACAGGCAGCCAGACATGAAAAGGCATGATGCCTGCTTTTGTGCCGAAACCGATGAGCGCAAGAACGAAGCAAATATTCAGCGCCAGTGGAGAAAGACTTTTATTGAATAAATCAAAATCAAGAATGTTGGCGGAAGAACCTAAAATCAAAAACATTGGCAGCAGACAGGCCGTCCCCAGATAGGAAGCAACCATATAAATCCAGGACGCTTTGCGAACCTCTTCTTTTTCATATTCGAAAGCAACAAGGAAAAAGGAAGATAGCGCCATTACTTCCCAGGATGCAAGGAATAGAATTGTATTATTAGCCAGACAAACAAAGACCATGCTCACAATGAGCAGATTTAAAAAAAACCATGATAGCCCCAACCATTTCTTGTGCCGATAAACTATCATGTATTCCCGGCCATATATCGCAGCCAGTCCAGACAGGAACAAAATAGGCAAAAGAAAAAATGCGGAAAGAGGGTCCAGCTTGAGAAAAAAAGATCCGTAGGGAATGTTCCAGGCCAGACGAAATGTTGTTGTGTCTCCATAATAAATTGTTTGCCCAACCGGAATCAGACCGATAATACAACCAATGACTGTTGAACCTACGCCCAATAAAGTGCTTAAATAACTATATTTACAGACGGCAAGCGCCAACAGTCCGCCAATAATAATTATTGACAGAGCAATTATTAACAAAGACATCTAAACGCCTCCACCTTTTTCAGAGGGAAACCCGGATTCGACTCTACGGCATAATTCAATGATTTCATCACGGGAGTCCTGATGCTTGATGGCGTTTTTAAAATCAGGATTGAGTAGGGCAAAAGCCAGTCGTGAGAGTAAATAAAGATGAGACCTGACTGTGGGGGCGACAATGGTAAAAAGACAAAATACAGGTTGGTTGTCCAGCGCAAGAAATTCAATGGGTTTTTCAAGAAAACAAAGCGTTGCGATAGGCTGATCTACATTGAGTACAAAAGGATTGCGCACATGTGGAATGGCAATTCCATCACCGATTCCCGTGGAAGCGATAGCTTCGCGCGCCAGAATAAATTGTAAGAGCATTGCGCGATCGGCATCGTCAGGAAGCCGGATGTTTTCAACAACAGCCTTCAGGGCCGATTCCTTATCCGATCCGTGAACACGATAGAAAATTCCGCCGGCACTAAGAGCATCCGCAAGGCCGGTAACCGGGAAATTATCGGGTTCGGTAAATATGTTGGCCGCCACATTAATTCTGCGCGATGTTGCCCATTCCAGAATTTCTGCTTTATTAAAGCGATATTGTCCCTGAATCCGGTAAGCTGGGATAGTTCCCTGTTTAATCCATCGCCTGATCGTTTTTTCGGAAACATTTAAAATTTCTGTTAAGTCCCTGATGGTTAGTCTCATTTTTCCTCTGTGCCTGCCATTTACTTACCCTGCCATGCTCAAGCATGCAGGCGTCTAGACAAAAGTGGACAGGCAAGTACATTGAAAATATTTTTCTGTCAATATTTTTTTACTTTGAAAAAGTATTTGAGGTCCAGATGTGGATGATTCCGTTGATCAATGGAGAACACACGAATAATTTATGAACAAATTTGTTTATCTTAATGAAATAAATATAAAAAAAGCAAAATCCGAAGAATCTGGCAGTTAATGCCGGATATATAGCTTTTAAAGTCTTATTTTCTCCGACAACACCTGACTTAGATAAATCATCTTCCAATAACTTTAAAATGTGATAAAAATATTGGCGGTTGTTCACTATGTTAAATAAGATAAATATTGATTCAAAAAAGAAGATCCTGATTATTTATATCGTTTTGACATTAGCTGCAGTTGCTGCTTTTTGGCAAGTGTATCAATACGACTTCGTCAATATCGATGACAACATTTATGTTACAGAGAATAGTCATATCCAATCGGGAATCACTCCAGGCGGAGTTATTTGGGCGTTCAGTACAAAATATGCCGAATTATGGAACCCTCTGATATGGATATCCTTCATGTTGGATTACCAGCTTTATGGCCCCAATGCCGGCGGTTATCATCTGACCAACCTTATTTTACACATTATCAGCACATTATTGCTTTTCTGGCTTTTTAACCGCATGACCGGAATGATATGGCGCAGCGCCTTTGTCGCGGCGCTCTTCGCGCTTCATCCCCTGCATGTTGAATCGGTTGCCTGGATATCCGAACGCAAAGATGTCTTAAGCGCGTTTTTCTGGATGCTGACTTTATGCCTTTATGTCCATTACACTGAAAAACCGGCTATAAAAAGATACATGCTTGTTCTTTTTTGCTTTGCGTGCGCTCTTATGAGTAAACCCATGGTTGTAACTCTGCCTGTTATTATGATTCTCCTTGATTACTGGCCGTTGGGACGTTTTGAGCCGCAGAGATATAAAACGAACTTGATTTTATTGCAGTTGAAGGAAAAAGTACCTTTTTTTATCTTGTCAGCGGTTTTTTCTATCATGACGATCTATGCTCACCACAACAGATCCATAGAACATTTTCCCTTTGTTTCCCGGCTCGCTAACGCGCTCGTTTCTTTTGTAACTTATACAGGAAAAACGTTTTGGCCTAATGATATGGCTGTTTATTATCCTTTTCCGGAGCAAATTCCACTCTGGCAAGTTTCAGGAGCCATTCCTCTAATTATGCTGATCAGCGTTTTTGTCATTATAACCGTAAGACGTTTGCCGTATCTATTTGTCGGATGGATGTGGTTTATGACAGCCATTCTTCCTGTTATCGGAATCCTTCAGGACATGGATCAAGCTATGGCTGACCGATATCATTATTTACCCTCTATAGGCATTGCCATTATGCTGGCATGGGGTATTCCACTTTTGTTCCCAAATGAAAATAGACGAAAATATTTTTTATTCGCAGCAGCGATGTCCTTTCTTATTATAATGTCAGTTTTAACATGGAAACAATGCGGCTACTGGGAAAACAGCATAAAACTTTCTAAACATACGCTACAGGCAACAAAAAATAACTTTGTGGCACATAAATGTCTTGCTGATGCTTTACTTACCGAAGGCAAAAACGAGGAGACGATTTATCATTACAACGAGGCAATTCGTATGTATCCTGATTTCGCTAATGCTTACAACAACAGGGGGAGCGCCTACTTTAATCAAGACAACCGGATCTCCGGCTGTAGGGACGCAAAAAAAGCCTGCGAATTGGGAACTTGTGTAATATTAGAAGCCGCTAAAGGCAGGGGGCTCTGCCATTGACTTTTTACTATTATTCTATTTCGCCCCTTAATCTTCAGAATATCATTTTCCAAAAACCATTGGTTTTCAGGTGAAATCAATAATAAATATATTTATTTAATTCCAGGAAATATTAACTTTTCACCAACAATTAAAGTTTAAACTGATTAAAAAATAATTTCTTCTTTTACTGTTATTTTTCTAATTCCGTCCGTCCACACCATACTTGAAGATTTTCGCAGCAAGCCACGATATATCACTCGCTATCGAATTCAACTGGTAATATTTTCTTTTAAAATAATTGACATACAAACAGGACTTCTCTATATTTACCTGTAAGAAAATAATATCTTATTAAAAAATTAACTATACTATACAAAACATTACCCCTAACCGTATCATGTGAAGTTTGATTGACTTGAAATTTTAATGGAGACAATGAAAATGAAAAAGATACTGGATGTTATTTTATTAGGTATAATGATTACGCTCATGGCTGGTTGTAGTAGCGGAGGGAATGGAAGCACTCCAACCACCTTTTCTATATCCGGAACGGTAAGCGGATTGGTTGCTGCCAATGTTACGATTAATCTGGCCAGCGGCGTGAATAATTCTACGACGACAGCTTCAGACGGAACTTACAGCTTTACAGGTTTGGGGAATGGAACCTACATCGTAATTCCCGTTTTAAAAGGCTATATATTCACCCCCGCTTATCAAGTGGTAACAATGAGCGGGGCAAATGTTACCGGACAAAATTTTACGTCAATTTCCCAACCTTCGCCTTTCATTGGTGGTAATTGGACCTGGGTAAGCGGGTCCGATACATTCAATCAGATCGGCAGCTATGTCACAAAAGGTACTGCTAATGCGGGCAACGTCCCGGGAGCACGCTCAAGTTCGGTTTCATGGAAAGGTAGCGGCAGCAATCTTTGGCTCTTCGGAGGATTTGGTTATGATTCGGCAGGGGATGTTGGTCTTCTCAACGATCTCTGGAAATTCGATGGCGCTAATTGGACATGGGTAAGCGGGTCAAATACATACAATCAGGTCGGCAGCTATGTCACAAAAGGTACTGCTAATGCGGGCAACATCCCGGGAGCACGCCAAAGTTCGGTTTCATGGATAGACAGCAGCGGCAATCTCTGGCTCTTCGGAGGATTTGGTTATGATTCAGCGGGTAATGCTGATCTTCTCAACGATCTCTGGAAATTCGATGGCGCTAATTGGACATGGGTAAGCGGCTCCAAAACATATGGTCAGGCCGGCAGCTATGTCACAAAAGGTACTGCTAATGCGGGCAACGTCCCGGGAGCACGCTCAAGTTCGGTTTCCTGGATAGACAGCAGCGGCAATTTCTGGCTCTTCGGGGGATGGGGTTATGATTCAGCAGGAAATGTTGGTTGTCTGAACGATCTCTGGAAATTCGATGGCGCCAAGTGGACATGGGTAAGCGGCGCCAATACATACAATCAGGCTGGCAGCGCTGTCACGGCAGGTACTGCTGCCGCGGGCAATATCCCGGGAGCACGCCAGTATTCAATTTCCTGGATAGACAGCTACGGCAATCTCTGGCTCTTCGGGGGGATCGGTTATGATTTCGCAGGTAATGTTAATCTTTTGAACGATCTCTGGAAATTCGATGGCACCAATTGGACATGGTTAAGCGGGTATGGTCAGGCCGGTAATTACGGCACAAAGGGTACTGCTGATCCGGACAATATACCGGGAGTACGCTCAAGTTCGGTTTCATGGATAGACAGCAGCGGCAATCTCTGGCTCTTCGGGGGATATGATTATGATTCAGCAACTAATAATGGAGGTTATCTGAACGATCTCTGGTTCTTCCAGCCCCAGCCGTAGAGTAAAAATTATGGTCAGGGTCTGTTATAATATTAATGGTTAGAGTTTCTTAATTAATTGCTTTGATGAATGCCTCATCTTTCATAAGCTCTTCTATATTTAATTTGATGATATCATTTAATGCGCTATTAATGTTCATAAGTTTGGATGCTTTGCATTGCGTGATTTTCGTTGATGAATATACAATATAACCTGTCTGCAAATCTTTTATAAGATAGTGAACCCTCAAAGTCCAGTCTGCATTGTAGCTTAAATCATCAACCATAAGGTCTTCGATCTCGCCATTAAGGACTTTGGTCTTGTTATCAAGCCCTACACCGGCAAAACGCAATTCCATGGAAACTGAATCCCTGAAATAAATGTCGATGTTTTTATCAAATTTCAGTTTGCCTAACGCTGTATTGCGAATCTGAAAAGGTTTCACTTCACCGGTTTCTGCCGGAAGATACTTGAAGTTGGATATGGATACGCTTCCGGAAACTTTGTTGACAGAACTTGGCAGATAGCTCAAAGGGATCCTTGCACAACCATCCGCAAAGGAAATAACTATCCCAAACAAAAGTAATATTGCAATCAGGGTATGATCTCTTCTTGAACCAGCCATATTCCGCATGAATAAATCCTCCTTTCTATGGATGTTGTGTTGCTCTTACCGTGCTTAAAATAATCGGTTCAATTGCAAATAATAATCAATGATCTTCTACCGAAAATATATAACACACGTAAAGTTAGAATTCTACAGTTAAGATAAATCTGTCATTGACATACAAGATCATTCTTTATATACATTTAATAGAAATTATTGGTATTTTATAAAAAGTATGGCGGAAGAAACAAAACAATCGAACACTCTATCTCCCGAAGTCAATGACTTAATGCGCACTCTCGTCACTGCCATTAGGATAGTGAAACTTTATCCTCCAAACAATCCCGTCTACTCCCAATCAGTAAAAGACGCGCATGATGCACTCTCCCTTCTTCTGGAGGACACACCGGAATGTTACATCGGAGTGCAAAAAGCATTTCTTACCTATCAGCAAACGCCAGTCGGAAAGGACACTGAAGCCAACAGAGTTATCGCCCATGATCTGTTTACGAAGGGCATTCGAAACATTATCCTTTATAAGGGTGTTACTGCCAAAGAAATGATGGATCTTTTCCAGGCGCTTGCCCTGCAGGCAAAAGATATAGGTATGCAAAACGGAGTTGCATCAATCCTTTGGGAAAAAGGCACGTCTAATATCAAGGTCGCTGAAGCGGGGCTCGACGAGATTATCACATCAGATTCAATAATAGAAAAGAAGAATGCCCATTCCCGCGGCTCTTCCATATCTAAAGCCGAAGCGTTTATCGGCCATACACTGGTTTTGGACAATCTTTTGACGGACCAGGAGGGCTTCGGCGCGGCTATGGTAGCACTTGCAAAAGAAACGCGAGGCGAGCATGAAACCGTTGAGGACCGCCTGCTTGCACTGTATCAGGAAGCCGGCAATAAGATTCTGAAAGAAAATCCGGACCAGAAAGATGCTCTCTTTGAGGCACTTGCACAATCCGCCATGTCTCTCGAACAGCCCTACCGCGATGCATTAATTGCCGGGAAACTGTTTGCCGGTTTAGATTCGGAAAACACGGAAAAACGAAAAACTGAAACTGAAGAACGTGTGCCGAACGTATTTCATGAAATTATGACCGGACGCTTTTTGGATTCGTGGACAGTTAAACAGGTGGCAGAGCTTTTAAAAATTCTGACAACAAAAGAAATAACACCGCCGTCTTCTTCGTCCGTCGCTTTATCCACAATAGCGCTTTGCTCCGATATAAAAGGAATTGCAAAGGAAATGGCCGTGTACTCAGAGGAAGAGACCCAAGCTCTTAAATCCATAAGTAGCCTGGGTACGGAGCGGGATATTATTGATGCCACGATGCGCACACTTATTGCCCTGATACCTCTGGTGAAGTCTCCTCATCATCCTGTCCCTGATGAAAAGGAAATCGTCTTGTTTTCCGGTATTATCCACCAGTTGGAAGATATTTTAAATTATCTTTTAAATAACAAAGATTATGACCGCGTTTCACTTATCACTATGGCTTTTAATACTCCTGTGGATCCCGCTTTTAAGCCCAGGCTCCTGGAGGCATTGAGAAAGACTTCTTCCAAAAATGTCATTATCTCCACAATTGCCGACTTGCAAAATTATGCCAAGGGTTCTTTTGAATATGTCTCTGCCTATTCCTATTTATCAGCCATGGAACGGGAGACAACTGAAGCTCTGCTGGACATGCTGGCAAAGGAAACTGATAATAAGTCGAGATCGGCTATTCTCGATTTATTGAAAGACTTCGGCAAAAAACAGCTCTCAGTGCTGGGCGAGCACCTTTCTAATAGCAGTTTGTCTTTTGTCCGCGATATCATAGGTATCCTGAGCGAAACCAAAAGCGACCAGGCCGTTTTTGTTCTCCAAAAGGCCGCGGACAATAAGAACATCAAGATACGGCAGGAAGTGATTAAGGGATTAATTCACATCGGGGGGAAAAAGGCCGCCGGTCTTCTGGGCAAGTTCTTGAAAGACGAGGACAGCACGGTTCAGTTGATGGCAATTCGCGGCTTTACCGAAATCAGGGGAATAAGCGCTGAAGACACGAAGCCTCTGATGACATTCCTCTCTGATCGTCCTCTTAACAAAAAGGAGCAGGCTCTTACGTTAGAGGCGATAAAAGCGCTGGAAAAAGCAGGCGGTCCTGCGGCAGAGGACTTATTAAAAGGGTACACAAAAGTTCGCTGGTGGAGGTCTCGTAAACTTCAAGTCGAGCGAAAAGAAGCGGCGCTGAAGGCTATAGAGAAAATCAAAAGGAGGAAGGGCATTGGTGGATCAGCAAAGCCATAGCGGCAGCGAAGCAAGACAATCTTTTTTTGCAAAGCAACGTTTACTCGACACGGCTAAAATAACGTTCCAGCAATTGTCGGGCCTTCTTAAAAATGTAACCATCTATCCGGAATCTCACCCTTTCCTGCTATCACTAGTCGAAAAATTGACGCTTACGATCGATGGGCTGCTGATGGACAGGAAGGAAGTTGCGTTCTATTTCGTAAGTGGAGAATTATTTTTTGAAACCCACTCCATGCCTATAGATTCCAGTATTGCCACGCTGGTTGAACAATTTACCAGCAGGGATATAGGCGGGATCATATTTAAGCCCGGCATTACTAACGAGGAATTCGTAAGATTGGCTGTCCTGATGAACTCTGAACCTTCGGCACTCGCCGCAGAAGGCGGTATTATCAATATAGTTTCCCGCGAAAATTTTCCCCACATCAATCTCCACAGCGTTTTGCTTGTCGATAAAAAGAACAGCGGCGGCGCCATGGAAGAAGATAAAAAAAGAGCGGTAAAACTGTTTCTGGAAGCGATCACAGCAATGAAAGAAATGGTCAGAAGCATTCATCTCGGTCAAGCAGTCAACATGCGCAGGGTAAACAAGGTCGTCCAGGATATGGTAGATCATATCCTCGATAACCAGGATGCACTTATTGCCCTGACCAACCTGAAGATGCATGACGAATACACATATGCCCATTGTGTGAACACATCCATTCTTACCATTTCCCTGGCAGTTCTTATGTCTTTGGAAAAACCTCAGATTGCCGCGCTGGGAATTGCCGCAATGATGCACGATATCGGTAAAATACGCATTCCTCCCGAAATTATTAATAAAACCGGAGATATTACTGATGAGGAACGGGAAGCTTTCTCGCGCCATCCGATCGAAGGGGCGCTGATTATATCGGACATTCCGGGGATAAAAAAAATAGCTATGGTAACCACATTTGAGCACCATCAGCATGGCGGCGTTAACGGTTATCCCCAGATAGAAGGGTATATTGGACAACATCTATTCTCACAGATTATTTCTCTTGTCGATGCCTATGACGTGCTTACGGCGTTACGGATTTACTATAACATAAAAATACCGCCTGACCAGATAGTCAGTATTCTGGCAAAAAAGCGGGAAAACGATTTCAACTCAATTCTCGTGAAGGCCTTTATCAATATGATCGGTATTTTCCCTATCGGCACGGTGCTGAATCTTTCAAGCGGCGAAGTAGGACTTGTCGTACATCAGACTGGTGATCTCATGCGCCCCCGTGTTCTGCTATTAACAAAATTCGACGGTTCGGAGGAAGAATCCGGTGAAGAAATTAGTCTTCTTGAAACAACGGAAGGTAAATTCAAACGCGATGTTACCGGCACCATCGATCATCAAGCTGCAAACATTGATATAAAACAATATTGGGAATAGCTGCGCAGAAAACATCTGTATAGCTGTAAAGCAAGAGAACACATTCTGGAAAAAATCAGTTAAACCCAATAATCAACATTTCGTTATCTGTTTTGTTCAAGACCATCATCGGACATACCGGATTATTAATAGGGAGTTGACCATGTAAAATAAAAGGTTACTCCCGACATATGGACAGGAACAACCTTTTCAAATACGAACACAAATAAAGCAAAGATTCGAGCGATAGCAGATTGATACTGCTTGACTTAATTAAAATTCCCGGATATTTTAATAGGCAGAATAACCTCATGAGTTGGTGAAGAATGGACGAGAAGAAAAAAAATCATCTTCATCTAAAATATCCCTGCACATGGGTTTATAAAATTATTGGCGTTGATCAAAACGACATGAAGTCTGCAGTTCTAGAAATTATTCATGATCGTGCCTGCCAGATAACTCCTTCCCGCAGCAGTAAAACCTCTAAATATCATAGTCTCAATGTGGAGACTACCGTAGAAGACGAGTCCCACAGAAAAGATATTTATGAAGCCCTGAGGGCTCATCGGGCCATAAAAATAGTTTTATAGACATTTACCCGCCCAATAACACCAAATAACAAATAGAGAGGGCCGTCTTTTTTAATTTCATGCCGACAAAATTGCCTCACGGCCATTTGCTTTGAAGCACTCCTTTATCTTATTGAACTCATCAGGCGTAAGTTTTCGATAGGTATCATTGCCCCGCATCCTGAAATAAATCTGCATGTCCGGGTTGTGTTCAATATTGAAATTCTCGCGTTTGAAAGGCCGCACAATAACCTTCTGGGTATCGGTAACAGAAAACTTATCAACGATACGGATATAATCGGGCATCCACTTGGGATCCATCCCTCCTTCTTTCTGCTGTTTGATAAACCAGGCATATACTTCATCTGGATTAAACGCGACGCCGTCTTTAAGCTGGACTGTAATCATAACCTTCTCGTCAGCCACTTCACAGGGCGCGCCATAGGCAATGGCGCAATCCGCGCATGGAATATTCTGGGCAAAACCAAGAACGCTCTCGGCTGAAAAATTCTCTCCATCCTTTCGAATCCAGTCATCTGTGCGGCCGTTGAAGAACATGTAACGTTTACCATTCACAATCCTGATGTGCCCTAAATCACCTGAATGATACCAGCCTTCGCGAAATTTTTGATTAGTCGCTCCCTCATTGCCAAAATACCCTTCGAACCTGATGTTGCTATCGCCGACCTTGCGGCAGATTTCGCCAACGGCTTTATCATAATTTGTGAGCGCTCCGCTTATGTCAGTAATACCGGGTGCGCATTCGCGTCCCTGTTCATCCAGGATGAGAATAGAAGAATCCACACAGCCGACCGAATCAACAGGGTCTCCGGGAAGGTTAGCTGTGGTAATAACCGCCTCGGTGGAACCATAGATTTCAAAAATATGATCCATGCCCAGATAACGTTTGAGTTTTATACGGTCATTAACCGAGGCGCCATTGCCGTAAGCTTTGCGGAATTTGTTGCGCGGATGTTTGGCAAGAGCCTTCTCCACAGCTTCACCGCTGCCGTATTTTCTCTCCAGAGCGTCTATAATATAATGCAGGGGCTGGCCGACATAGTTTAGGAAAGCAACACCGTAAGTGAGCATGTCTTCTTCAAATGCGCTCGCGGAAAAACGCCTCTTCAATACAAAACTGCCACCCACAACCATCTGCGGCAATATTCCGATATACCAGGCGTTGGAATGAAATAAAGGCATCGAAATGTAACCACGGTCATTTTTGTTAAGATGAACCGCCGATTGCACCATGAAGCCCGCTCCCACCAATTTTATATGAGTGCATGGCACTCCTTTAGGCAGTCCTGACGTACCCGATGTATAGATCACAATAACCGGACTGAAATTGTCCACCTTGACCCGATAGTCAGCCGGCACAGTCACGTGCCCCGCTCCTTCAACCGCCTTTTCCAGCGATTTGAATCCGGTTGATTTGAAAGCGTCCTCATCCCCTACGAAGTAAACATTTTCCGGACCGACCGCCGGTACATTCTTTATAACACCCTCTACTTCTTTCAAAGTGCTGGCATTGATAATCAGAAACTTAATACCGGCCTGCTCCATAACCTTGGCCAAAGTGTCGCCCCGAAATCCGGAATTAATAGCAAACATGATAGAATTGCTGAGACCGGCACCAAAAGAGGCGTAGAGAAATTCGGGAGTGTTATCCATATAAACGCCGAAAGAGAGTCTCTTGTTTTTATCCAGTTTGCCACTGTCTACCAATTTTTTTCTTACATTCAGGAAGAAACTCTCGTAACGCCGGGATTGCAGATAAACTTCCCGATAAGTATATTCATGCCCTTCAAATATGACAAATACGCGATCCCGCCTAAACCAAAGCCACCACATGGTCATCTTTATCATATTGCTGAAATTTACAAAGCCCAACACCGTTCGTAATATTGTTTTAAGATTAATTTTACCCATTGTTCCCCCAAAAACACTTATTGTTATGTGTTATATATAATAAACTTAAATGTATAATGACTTGTTTGAGTTCACGGCGAGTTTCTTTTGCAAATTCCTTCAATTGCCCATACATGACAATATCTCCGGCAATTCTCATTAAATAAGATTATCCTGTCAAAAGATTATATGCTTAATTTCTGATTTTTGCATTTTTCTTATTACATTTCAGATTTGACATCTTGAAATTATTTAATAATTTTTATTTGATAAGATATTGATTCCGTTGTGAAGAAATATAAGAATAGAGCGTTTATGTCAATTAATATTTGCCTTACTTAGAAACTGACCCCTGTCGGGATGCGGTTTTCATGCGACTTGGCTTAAAGAGTTGTGTTAGCTTAGATAGAAAGGAGCCATGCTTCAGCTTCCGTGGTCTTCTTAAGAACTTTGCAAGTTATACCGCGGTTAAGAGCGATAGTTTCACCGAATAGATCATATTCGATGTGTTCGGGACGGCGATCAACAAACGCTATTTTTACGTTGGTCAAACCGACTTCATGCACTTTAGAAACGACCTCGTAAGAGTCACCCAGCGTATTAGCTGTACCGTCCGACATCCCTCTCAACAAGCAGCATGGAAAAAACCGTTTTCTTTGCAGCATGTTGCTATATCGGTCCAATAGCCGACCGATATTTCAAGGCTGTCCTTCTGGGCCTGCGCACGCGCATACAGATAACCGGCACGGTGCTCAAACTCAACCACTAAGGAACTTTTTGTAAAAATGGGCGCTGATCTTGCTGTCTTGACATAATTGCTCCCATATTTGATCAAAGATATTTCAATTATTTATTATCTAATAAAGTTTGTCCACACCCGCTCTTCATTCTCCGGCAGAGCTATTCCAGCTTTTTTCCCCGCCTCGATTGATTTTAAAAGCCATGCCATATTCCTGCCCAATGTCCGCATCGTCTGCAATCCTTCTTTATCCTGCAGCACTTCATCCGGCGTGTGGCCATGTACCATATTCCAGTATTGGGATGAAACAACAGGCATATTATTAATCGTAAAATATTTATTCAGTTGTTCAAGTGCGGCGGTAGCCCCGGCCCTGCGGCAACTGACGATCGCCGCACCCGGCTTGTATGCAAACACATCACTGCCTGAGAAAAAGCAGCGGTCTAAAAACGATTTTATAAAACCGGAAGGTCCGGCATAGTGGACAGGAGAACCAAAGATAAAACCATCCGATTTATCAGCTTTAGCAAGCGCGACGTTTACGGCGTCATCATCAAAAACGCATTTCCCTGTCTCCATACACTTTCCACATGCCGTACATCCCCTGATAGGTTTTTTACCGATGTAAAATATTTCTGTTTCAATATTATACTTATTCAATTCCTTTTCCACTTCACAAAGAGCAGTGTATGTGCATCCTTTTTTGTTTGGACTTCCATTAATCAATAATACTTTCATTTCATGATCTCCTTTTGAAATAATATTAATGATTGCCATTTGAATTGAAAACAATAAGCGGGTTTTTGCAGCAATCCTCTGTGGATCGCCGCGAAAAAATTTACCATACTGTTCTTAACCCGTCAAGGCAGCTTTCTGCTTGACAACCCGCAAGGGAAGACATCTCGACTAACTTTGCCTTTATTCTGCCTATAAAAGATGTTAAAATTTTAGAAGGTCAAATATTTATCGATCCTTTATGGGATAATTTATGACGGATGCAATCATCATTGGAGCAGGTTACGCAGGAATGAGCGCCGCGGCGCTCTTAGCACACGCCGGCCGGAAAGTTATCGTCCTGGAAGAATCAGACCTCATTGGTGGCAGAGCATGTTCTTTCAGGGATGTTAAAGGCTATCTTTGGGAATACGGCGCGCATTCGCACAGACTCTCGTATAAAGGCATTGCCAATGAAGTATTCAAAAAGCTTGGCGATGAAATTGATTTTCTACCCGAGGCAAAAGACGCTAAACTAATATTTAAAGGCAAGCTATGGGAAAGGCCCGAAGGCCCTGTGGGTTTTCTGAAAACGCCTATGCTGTCTTTTGGGGCAAGGCTTACGCTTCTTGCTTTCATGATAAAAATTAAAAAGACCGATCCTTTAAAATGGTATGATAAAACTTTGCTGGATTTTTATAAAACATCATTTAAGAATGATGAAGTTGAGGCATTTCTTCCGTTTTTCGGCATGACTATTATGTGCCCACAACCGGATAAAGCAAGCGCCGGCGAGGTTATTGACTTTTTACAAAGAGCATTAAAATCGGGAATTGGTGCCGGCGAACCCAGAGGCGGTTCCGCCCGGATATTTTCCCGGCTGAAGAAACACATCGAACAAAATGGCGAAATACATCTAAACGAAAGGGTCAAAAAGATAATTATTGAAAATGGCAAGGCAAGCCGCGTTGAAACAGAAAAGACAACATACTTTAGCCCGAACATAATTTTTGCCGCAAGACTGCCTCTGGTACTCGACCTGATGGATAACCTTCTCCTGCCGGATAAAATGCTTGATCATATAAAAAATATCGAAAACAGTTCCGGCCTCACCATCGATTTCATCACAAACGAACCTGTTACAGACATTCGCGCAGGAATCTTAGGCGTTGATGTACCTGTATGGGCGCGCTTCCAATCCAATACCGACGATTCATTCACGCCTCGGGGGAAATATATCTCTACATGGGGTATCATGCTTCCGTGGCACTTTGACGGCGATATGAAAGCCGTCGAACAGGCAGAAAAAGCTCTTAAAAAAACAATCTCGGGAATCTTCCCGGATTTTATGTCTATGGTGGTTGAAGAAAGAAAGACCGTTGCGCATGTAATGAACGGCAACGTTCTTACTCCGGCCCAATCCAAACCCCACCGGCCTGACATCGCATGCCCAGCAATCAAAGGCCTCTATTTTATCGGTGACACAGTTAAGGGCGATGGCTGCTCCGGCGACATCAGTTTTTCTTCAGCCTTGATCGCCGTAAATAAAATATTGGGCGCGATGAAATTTAATTAATTCAGCGTTATCAACTTTTCATCTCTGTTTCCATACCGCGCAAATCCCCGGGCGAGCGCCGGCTTATTTAGTTTTTAGACGCTTTTCCCTTATTTTAATTATTTCCGTTACGGCGCAAATATTCGCTTTTTCGTTGACATATAATGGTAATTTACCTATGCTCCTTTGGCATGGGAAGCGAGCACTTATCAAAACATTAAAAACTCAGGAGCAAAAAATGTCGGGACGTTTAAATGGTAAAAGTGCAATAATAACGGGAGCATCTAGCGGCATCGGTCGAGCGTCGGCCCTGCTTTTTGCCCGTGAAGGAGCCAACCTGGTGTTGGCCGATGTAAACGAAACTAATCTTTGCCTGGTGCGGGATGAAATCGCGAATATGGGTGGCGCCGTCATCATACGCAAGACAGATGTTTCGTCGGAGGATGAAATCAAAACTTTGATTAGTCTTGCTCTGGAAAAATTTACTAATATTGACATTCTGGTAAATAACGCCGGCATTTCCGGCGGACTGGACAATCTGGAAGATCAGCATTTAGAAGAATGGCGTCAGGTATATGATGTTAACGTTATGGGGCCGGTCTATGCCACCAAACATATAATTGCGCATATGAAGAAGCGCCGCAGCGGCTCTATTATCAATATCGCATCAGTTGCCGGCATTCTCTCCGGCGCGGGCGGCAATGCCTACAGCGCCAGCAAAGCGGCTTTAATAAACTTCACCAGAACTTCGGCCTGCGAGGTCGGAGCATACAATGTGCGCATTAACGCCATCTGCCCTGGTTTTATTGAAACCGGCATGACCCAGCCCTTCTTTGAGCTTGCCCGCAGCGTCGGCAAGGAAAACCAGTTGGGCAAATACTGCGAATTAAAGCGCGCCGCTGTTCCCGAAGAGGTTGCCTGGGCGATACTTTTTCTGGCCAGTGACGAAGCAAGTTACATCACCGGCCATGCTTTGCCGGTGGATGGCGGCATTACCGCGTCAATGAGCATACCGGGGCGAAAGATATAACAAAATCAATAATAATTTATACAACTTAATACACCAGGCAAGCTTTATGCGGCTTGCCCTTTATGCTCACACAATATTGAAGGTTACTATAAAAAAAAGATGAAGCTATTTTTTGATATCATGTCTCTTTTGTTTTATCCGGCGGGTAAAAAAGTTGATATAATAAAAAAATTAAGAAAAAATGCATTAAACTCTTGACTTTGCTCCCTGAAAGCAGCTAAATATAAACAAATATTTTAAGAAAAGTATTTGTTCTTTAAAATAATCACTTAAGACGAACCTAACAAAATAAATTTTTAGAAGCAGACTCGAAGAATTAATCATTATTTATTACTCTCTGTTGCTTTTGTAATATGGAGTTTCAATAATTCGACAATGCAACTTGCCGATTCCGATGCACTTCACACGGTATACGATGGAGTTCGCTTTGGGAATTGGATGTTCAGAAAAAAATTGCTTAAATAAGGAAAGACCATGCCCCAAAAGATAATCCTTCGTTTTACAATGGTGGCCATCTTAGGTTTAGCCTTTATCATATCTCCTGTTATATCTACGGCAACAGCCGAGGAAAAACAAACCGCTGTCAATAAACCGGCAGCATCCGTTGTGAACGGCATTACTCAGGCGGCTGTTCGAGCCGGAGCTCTTTCCTGTGCCAGAAGGATCAATCAAGTCACGAATTTTTTGATTGCCGGCACTCAGGACGCCAGAGCCTTCATATTTCCGCCAACAAACAATTCTGATAATCAACTATTTACTTTATCCATGGAAATTCCATTAAAGGATTCTGCCTCCGCCTACGCCAGCGCCAGTTTTTCCGCCAATGAGCTAAGCGGCTGTACGGGAATGTATGAAACCGTCGTTTACTGGCCGCAGAAATGCGCGGAAGTAGGCGAAAAGAATTTTGGCTCATTTAAAAAGGGAGAACCTTTATCGAAGAATATCACTGTGCGAAACAGCGGCGAATCGATAAAAATATTTTTGATGCCGGCGGGAGCGGGTTGCGTATCCATTAAAAAGGAAATTGTTCGATAATATTTTATAATTATCGGTAACACTATAATTTTAAACCAAACAGAAAAAATCTTTAAGGAGGTATAATAAATGAAAAGACAATGGGACTTTAAGAAACGAAAGGAGTTTTGCGGAAGTACCCTCGTACTACTATTCGCGGTTGCCTTTGCGATTAGCACCATGATAAGTATTGCGACGAGTATTGCAACGGCGGCGCCGGCGGCAAATATTATACGAGTTACTAATGGCTCGGGTGGTGAAACGCAAAATGGGTCGAATGTATTACTCACCGCAGACGGTAATCTCGTCGGCGCTAACAACATCGGGGCTAATTCCATGACACTTTCCGGCGCGGCCAATGTCGGCGGCAACTTAACTGTCAACGGTGTAGCAAATACCACCAGTATCGTTAACTCTGGAAACATCGGAACCAGCACACTGACAACTACCGGCGCGGCAAATGTCGGCGGTGCATTTACTGCAAATGGCGGCGCGAACGTTACCGGAGGACTCTCCACTGACACCCTGACTGTAAGTGGTGTGTCCAATTTAAACGGCGGAGCAAACGTTACAGGCGGAGCAAACGTTACCGGAGGACTCTCCACTGACACCCTGACCACAACAGGCGCAGCCAATGTCGGCGGTGCATTTACTGCAAATGGCGGCGCGAACGTTACCGGAGGACTCTCCACTGACACCCTGACGGTAAGTGGTGTGTCCAATTTAACCGGCGGCGTATGGGCAAGTGGCAATGGTCCAAATTTAACAAGCAGTCTTGAACTTGACGGATCGAATGGCGTAATAGCAAGTGCCTCTAATTCAACCGGTGCAGCAGGTTTAGGTTTAGTCACCTCTGCCGCGTATATTGGTTATGCCGGCAGCTCTTCTAATACAGTTAGCGGCCTTATAGCTGGTGACGGCATTGTTGCCGTCGGTGTTATTGGCTCAAACAGTGCGCAGGGACTGGTTGTGGGTACCAATAACATTACTCTGACCAACACGACGGGTCACGGTCTGACAATTGGAACCAACAGCACAACTCTTTCCGGCGGCACCAGTTCCACTACCTGGACGCTGAGCGATACCGGTGCTGTGCTCCATGACAACACAAGCGATGTTGATACGTTTACCGTAGACAATTTAGGCAATGCTTCAATATATAATAATGCATCAGTTGGCGGAAATCTCACCGTAACAGGTGCGACCACATTGAGCAGCACCCTTGATGTCACAGGAGCTACCACTCTCAGCAGCACCTTAACTGTAACCGGTGCGACCACACTGAGCAGCACTCTTGATGTCACAGGAGCTACGACTTTAAGCAGTACTCTTAATGTATTAGGTCTCACAACAACAAACGGGATCTCTAACACCGGCAACATTACCACTGATTCGTTGACGGTTAACAACAGCATGACCGTGGGAGGTAATCTTGATGTAACAGGAGCTACAACGCTAAGCAGTACTCTCGATGTCAAAGGCGCTACCACTTTGGAAAGTACTCTTAATGTTACCGGAGCTACCACTTTAAGCAGTACTCTTAATGTATTAGGTCTTACAACAACAAATGGCATCTCCAACACCGGAAACATCACCACGGATTCGTTGACAGTTAACAACAATGCAACTGTGGGAGGCACCCTTGATGTAACAGGAGCTACGACTTTGAGCAGCACCCTAACGGTTACCGGAGCTACAACATTAAACGGCGCTACTCAGATAAACAATACCCTTGGTGTCACAGGGGCTACGACTCTTGGCAGCACACTTGATGTCACAGGAGCTACGACTTTAAGCAGCACACTCAATGTTGCCGGAGCTACCGTTTTGAGCAGCACTCTTGATGTTTACGGTAACCTTACAGCCACCGGCACAACCAATATTATCGGCACGGCTCATATATCCAACAATACGATCACAGGTGAAACCAATACGATCAGAGGTGATACAAACACGATCTCAGGCCAATACAACACGATCTCAGGTGAATACAACACGATAAGAGGCTACAGCAATACGATCGAAGGCAATACCAACACGATCACAGGCAGAACAAGCACCGATATAAGCGGCAACAATGCCTATGTGGACCTTTCTAACAACACCGCCAGCATGGGTGTGACGGGCGGCTCTACTGTTACAGCTACAAATAGTCAGCTGACGGCGCAGACTCTTGACGGCAGCGGGCTTACGGTATATAACAACGTTACTGCCCCCGGCGCTACCCAGGTTACGCTGCTCAACAGTACAGGACACGGACTGACCATCAACACAGACAGTACCGTTCTGTCAGGCGGGACCCATTCCACCTCAATGACCCTGAATGATTGGGGAGCTACCTTCAGCAACAACGGCAGCCCGGCCCGCGTAACAGGAGTTGCCGATGGCGTAAATCAGTACGACGCCGTCAACTTTGGTCAGTTGCAAAAGTCCTATATTGGCATTGCTTCTGTTTCGGCTTTGGCTGCGATTCCCGGCACGATGCCCGGGAAGAATTTTGCTATTGGCGCCGGTTATGGTTACTTTGAAAATGAAAGCGCTTTAGCCATCGGCCTGAAGGCCAGTATATTGAATTGCCTCAGTGTCCAGGCAGGTGTAGGTTTTGGCGTGGGACAGGCCAATTCGGATTATTCGGCAAACGCTGGAATTTCATTTAGCTTTTAATCCGGAAGGAGAAAACGATCAGGTCGGGCAAAGGCTCGACCTGATCAATGAACCGATAACAACAAATAATTACAATAAAACAAGAGGGGACAGCGGAAATTATTCGCTGTCCCCTTTTATATTTATGATTTATGAGTCGGGTCAAAGACAATCCGATTGAACAAAGGATCCCATCAAATCAACGGCAATATCCGATGCTTTGAGCTGCTTTTAATGTCGAACAATCTCCTAATACGCAAGCCTTATGCGCATCATTACAGCCAGGCTCTTTGTTTCCCTGAGTCAGATAAACAACAGCTCTGTTTTTGTAAGCACCGGCATAATCCGGTTTTAAAGTTATTTCTTTATTGTAATCCTCGATGGCCAGTTGATGCTGGCCCAGTTTAAAATAAGCATTACCCCGGTTTCTATAGGCATCGGCATTGCCCGGCTTCATGATGATTTCTTTATTATAATCCTCAATGGCCAATTGATACCGGCCCTGATTAAAATAAATGTTCCCTCTGCTGAAATAGGCAGAAGTATAGTTCGGTTTCATGCGGATGGCTTCATTAAAGTCCTCAATCGCGCGTTGATACTGGCCCTGATTCAAATAAGCATTCCCCCTGTTGTTGTAGGCGGCAGCATAGTCCGGTTTCATGCGTATGGCTTTATTAAAATCATCAATCGCAAGCTGGTACTGGCCTAAGCAAAAGTAAGCAGATCCCCTGTTGTTGTAGGCAAAAACATAATCCGGTCTTAAGCGTAGGGCTTCATTATAGTCCTCAATGGCACGTTGGTTCTGACCTAGCCTGAAGTAAGCAAGCCCCCTGCTGTAGTAGGCAGTAGCATATTCAGATTTTATACGGATTCCCTCGTTGTAATGAGCTATGGCATCTTTCATTTTCCCTTCGTCAGACAGGGCAGTTCCAAGATTTATATGCGCCAGAAAGTTATCCTTTGTTACCTGCAGGGCATGGCTGTAGAGAGTTATACTGTTTTTCCAATAACCGCATTGCTGCCAGGTTAAAACTGACAAGATGGCAAGGAATGTTATTCCCGCGGGAAATAAAATCTTTTTGCGTACGCCTTCATTCCTGATCAAAGACGGTATTCCCCACGCCGCCATTATGGCAATACCGGCGGAAGAAAGATAAGTATAACGGTCGGCCATCGCCTGACCGCCCACTTGAATAAAACCAACAACAGGAACAAGGGCGCCCAGATACCAAAACCATCCGACAAAAAGAAATGCTGCCTTCTTTAAGTAATAAATGACAGCGGCACTGATAATAGCAAGCAGAAAAGCACAGATAACAACTTCCCATACCGGTAAAGAGTATTCATAAGGATAAAAAAACGCGAGATCAACAGGCCAAATCATTTTACCGAGGTAAGCAACGTAAGACACCAGCGCATTGGATAAACGTTCAGCGAACGTTGCTTTTTGCAATGATGACATTGCTCCGCCGGTGTTTTGAGTCCACAAGGTAATCATACTCAACGTAAATGCCAAGAGTAGAAATGGTATCTTCTCCATGAATAACCGAGCGATCGTTTCTTTGCTCTTTCTGCATCCACTTACGCAAACGTTGATCTTTTTTTTAGTTAGCTCTTCAGCTTTCAGTTGCTTCTTTTTCTTCTTATGAGATTCAAGTGTATTTGAAGATTTCACTTCGGTTGGAATGATTATTTTTTTTTGCCAGCGACCCAGCGGCCAATAATCTAAAAGCATCAGGACAAAGGGCAGAGTTACCAGCATTGGTTTGGACATGAGAGCCAGAGCGAATAGTATCAGACACATAAGATATTTAGATAGCGCGTGTTTTTCGGTGTAGAAGACGTAAGCATAGATACTGGCCATTCCGAAAAACATACTCAACACATCTTTTCGTTCGGCAACCCATGCTACCGATTCCACCCTCAGGGGATGGAGAGCGAACACAGCGGCGGCAAAAGCGGAAGGCCAGATGTCCTTTGTCGTTTTATTTAAGAAAAGAAATAATAAAAGAACGGCGCCGATGTGCAGCAGCAGACTAATCAGGTGATGGCCGGAGGCGTTCGCTCCAAAGAGGCTCCAGTCCAGCATATGGGAGAGCACTGTTAATGGATGCCAGTTGCCCACCACAACGGCTGTAAAAGCCCATTTAATGCTTCCCGGATGAAATCCGGATTGAACATCGCTGTTTTCGGTAACGTATCCGTTATCATCAAAATTGATAAAGTCATTGCCCGCTATCCTGCCGAAAGCGATACAGGAAGCAATAATCAGAAATATAATGATAATGTAGAAATAGTTCCTAGAATCACGCAAGCAAAACTCCTAAATGTCTATATGTGTCTTGTATAAAATTGGAATAACTAAATTTACAGTAATGAATGAATTAAAAAAACCGGAGCAACGATGTTGCCCCGGTTTTTTAGAACTATTTAAGCCTTTCTTTAAGCGCTGCGAACTGCTTTTTAAGTCTTTCGGGAAGACGATCCCCAAACTGAGCAAAGTGTTTTTCAATATCAGGAATTTCCGCCCTCCAAGCTTCCATATCAACATTTAGCAACTCTTTTATATCCTTCGTGTCAATGGCAAGCCCCTTCATATCGAGGCCGTCAACGGCCGGTTGTATACCTATGGGTGTTTCAACCGCGTCAGCCTTTCCGCTTATCCGTTCACACATCCATTTCAACACCCGGCTGTTTTCCCCGAAACCGGGCCAGAGCCATCGGCCATCCGACGTTTTACGGAACCAGTTCACGTAAAATATTCTGGGTGCCTTTTCACCTAATTTATCGCCCATATCCAGCCAGTGCTGAAAATAATCGCCCATATTGTATCCGCAGAAAGGCTGCATTGCGAAAGGATCGCGCCTTAAATTTCCCACCGCGCCGATATTGGCGGCAGTGGTTTCCGACGAAGCGGTAGCGCCCAGAAAAACGCCGTGATCAAAACTATAGGCTTCATTAACCAGAGGCACAACACCCGCGCGCCGTCCGCCAAAGACAAAGATATCAATGGGAACACCTTCGGGTTTTTCCCAGTCCGCGCAGATGACAGGGCACTGAGAAGCTGGCGCTGTGAAGCGCGCATTCGGATGAGCAGCTGCTTCCTTATTTTCCGCAGGCCAGTCACGCCCTTTCCAGTCAATGGCGTGTTTGGGAGGCGCGCCATCCATCCCTTCCCACCAGATATCGCCTTTGTCGGTCAAGGCGCAATTTGTAAAAATAACATTTTTCTTTATGGTGTCCATTGCCATGGGATTGGAATCATAAGAGGTGCCCGGCGCCACGCCGAAAAATCCGGCTTCGGGATTTATCGCGTAAAGCCGCCCGTCGGGACCGATTTTCATCCAGGCTATATCATCGCCGACGCATTCGCATTTCCAGCCTTCAATTGTCGGCTGTAGCATGGCCAGATTGGTTTTGCCGCATGCCGAGGGAAAGGCCGCGGCGATATGATACTGTTTGCCTGCGGGATCAGTCAGCCGTAAAATAAGCATATGTTCGGCCATCCAACCTTCCCGTCTGGCCATAGCCGAAGCAATGCGCAAAGCCAGGCATTTTTTGCCTAAAAGCGCGTTGCCTCCGTAGCCGGAACCGTAAGACCAGATTAAATTTTCATCCGGGAAATGACTGATATATTTTTTCTCTATGGGCGCGCAGGGCCAGGAAACATCTTTTTGGCCCGGCATAAGCGGAGCGCCGATAGAATGAAGGCAGGGAATGAATTCGCCTTTTTTTCCCAACTTTTTAAGAACTTTTTTTCCCACGCGGGTCATGATGTGCATATTGCAGACGACATAAGGACTATCGGTTATTTCTATGCCAATTTTGGCGATTGGCGATTCAATAGGTCCCATGGAAAAAGGAATCACATACATCGTGCGTCCTTTCATGCATCCGTTATACAGGGATTTCATCGTCGCCTTTAATTCATCAGGCGCAACCCAGTTATTTGTGGGACCCGCTTCAGTCTGGGAGGGAGTGCTGATATAGGTTCGATTTTCCACGCGGGCCACGTCCGATGGATCGGACCGAAATAAAAAGCTATTCCTTCTTTTCTTGAGTTTTACAGCCATGCCGCTTTTTTCCATCTGCGACATCAATTCGTTATATTCCTTCTTGGAGCCATCACACCAATATACTTTATCAGGGGTGCACATCAGGACAATTTCTTCCACCCATTTTTTCAATTTCTCGTTTTTTACAACTGTTTCCATAAAATTATTTTCCTTATTTAATTAATCTGAGCGCCGGAGTTTACGATCCGGCGCTTTATGGTTAATTACTTGCGTGACTTTTTCGCTTTTACTTTTGCCTTCGGCTTTGCTGACACCTTTGCTTTTGGCTTCGGCAAACTCTTTTTCTCCTCTACTGCGGCCTGAGCAGCAGCCAGACGCGCTATCGGTATACGATAGGGAGAACAGCTGACATAATCCATACCTGCGCGGTGGCAGAACATAACACTGGAAGGCTCGCCGCCGTGCTCGCCGCAAATGCCGACCTTCAGTCCCGGACGCGCCCTGCGTCCCCGTTCAACACCTAACTCAATCAGCTGGCCGACACCCGCCTGATCAAGAATCTGGAAGGGATCAACCGGAATAATTTTCTTGGTCAGGTATCCGGGCACAAACGCGCCGACATCATCACGGCTGAAGCCGTAGGTCATCTGAGTCAGATCATTTGTCCCGAAGCTGAAAAACTCCGCCTCTTCGGCTATCCGGTCGGCCAGCAACGCAGCGCGCGGAATCTCGATCATTGTTCCCACCATATAGGGTATTTTCTTCAGACCATATTTGGCGCAAACTTCAGGATAAATATTTTTCACTAAAGCCGCCTGATTTTTAAATTCGGCCACATCGCAGACAACCGGAATCATGATTTCGGGTAGCGCTTTTTTGCCTTCCCTGATGAGCTCCGCCGCTCCTTCCAGAATGGCGCGAATCTGCATCTGACTTATTTCTGGATATGTAATGCCAAGACGCACGCCACGATGTCCCATCATCGGATTGGTTTCGTGTAATTTTTCCGCGCGACTGTTGAGTATATCTATTGAGATATCAAGACTCTCCGCAAGACGTGCGCGTTCTTCGGGATTCTCCGGAACGAATTCATGCAAAGGCGGATCCAGAAGGCGAATTGTTACCGGTCTTCCTTCCATGACTTCAATTGTCTTTTTAATAAAGCCTTTCACAAACGGAAATAATTCGTCCAGGGCCGCGCGACGCTGTTCCTCATTGTCCGAGATAATCATCTTGCGCAGATAAAACAGCGGCTGTTCACTGTTCTCGCCGTAAAACATGTGCTCGGTGCGGAATAGTCCGATCCCTTCGGCGCCAAACTGCACAGCCTTGGCAGCGTCTTTCGGCGTTTCGGCATTAGTGCGGATTTTCAGACGCCGCAGAGAATCGCAGAGTTTCATAAAAGTTGCGAAATTTTGATCATCTTCAGCGCCGCTGATCATTTGAAGGGCTCCCTTGTAGGCGCGTCCTTTGGTTCCATTGAGTGTTACAAAGTCACCTTCTCTAACTGATTTACCGTCAACCGTCATCACTTTCTGCTGAATATCAACATGCAGAGCGCCGGCGCCAACAATACAGCACTTGCCCCAGCCTCGGGCAACCAGTGCCGCGTGTGAGGTCATGCCGCCGCGCGCCGTAAGCACTCCTTCGGCAGCGCGCATGCCTTCCACATCTTCGGGATTTGTTTCTTCGCGGACGAGGATGACTTTCTTACCTTCTTTCTTCCATTCTACTGCAACGTCGGACGTAAAAGCAACCTGTCCCACAGCTCCTCCGGGACCGGCAGGCAAACCCTTCACCAGAAAATCAGCTGATGCTTCAGCTTTAGGATCAACTGTCGGATGAAGCATTTCATCAAGCTGTGCCGGAGTCACGCGCGAGACTGCTTCGGCGGCGCTGATCATTTTCTTTTTGTACATTTCCACCGCCATTCGGACAGCGGCGGGACCATTGCGCTTGCCGGTCCGCGTCTGGAGCATCCAGACACGGCCATCCTGAATGGTAAATTCCAGATCCTGCATATCCCTGAAATGAGCCTCCAGCTTATTGCGGATAGCATTGATTTGAGCATATGCCTTAGGCATGGCCTTTTCTAAAGAAGGATGTCCTTCGACATCGTCTACCTGGCGGGTTTCTTCGTTTATCGGATTGGGTGTGCGGATTCCCGCGACAACATCTTCGCCCTGCGCGTTGGGCAGCCACTCACCATAGAATTTGTTTTCGCCGGTAGCCGGATTACGGGTAAAGGCAACGCCGGTAGCCGAGTTATCGCCCATGTTGCCAAACACCATCGCCTGCACGTTGACCGCAGTGCCCCACTCATCGGGTATTCCTTCAATACGGCGATAGGATATCGCACGTTTTCCATTCCAGCTTTTAAAAACGGCGCTAATCGCGCCCCATAACTGCTCATTGGCGTCATCAGGGAAGGGTTTCCCCAGAACGGCCTTCACCTTGGCTTTGTAAATTTCAGCAAGTTCGGCAAGATCCTGATCCGTAAGATCAACATCCAGTTTGACGTTGCGGCGTTCTTTCATGGCCGCCATTTCACGCTCCAACTGCTGGCGCACGCCCATGCCTTCTGCAGGTTCAATGCCTTCGGCTTTTTCCATCACAACGTCCGAATACATCTGAATCAAACGGCGATAAGAATCCAGAACGAAACGGGGATTTTTTGTTTTCTCAATCATTCCGGCAATAGTTTTCGAGGTAAGGCCTATATTCAGGACTGTTTCCATCATGCCGGGCATGCTGGAGCGCGCGCCTGATCGGGCGGAACACAGCAAAGGATTCTTAGGATCGCCGAACTTCATCCCGGAATCCCGTTCCATTTTTTGTAATGCTTTATAAACCTGCTCTTTCAATCCTTGCGGATAACGGCCTTTATTTTGATAGAAAGCCGTGCAAACTTCTGTTGTAATCGTAAATCCGGGCGGAATAGGAATTTTAAGATGTGCCATTTCCGCAAGTCCAACTCCCTTGCCTCCCAAAATATTCTTGCTTTTTCCGTATCCTTCCGAGAAAGAGTAAACATATTTATTGCCCATAACTTCGCTTTTCAACCTCCTTAATTAATTCCATGATATTTATATTTTCATGCGATAATATCGACACAAGACCATACTTATTGTCAAGATAAAATTGTATTTGCAAAGGTGTATAAGCAACCTCAATTTTAAACGATCGAGAAGTCCTTTAAAATTAATTTCACAAAACATCTCCTCGGTTAAATAATAAATTATTTTAATGCCTTACCGTGTATTTTCCCTGTGTAAGCTGTAATTATTCGTGATTGATTTTTGATATTATTAACTAATTTCGGATCGGAGAAATCGGTAGTACGGTTATTTATGAATCAATTCGATATGTTATTTATATCGTCGGCCGGGCACAAAATTGTTTGATTCGGGAAGCAATTTTTATAACAAAGAAAGAAACCGGATATAATAGAATATCATTATTTTTACAGGCTTTATAAATCGCAATATTTTGTTTGATAATATTAGCTATCGAATTATTTGAGACTCCGCCGAATCTCATCTTAATAAATATTTTTGGAATATAAACCGCTTGAATCCGGAACCGTTCTAAAAATCGCGCCAGCAACTCAACATCGGCAGCCAGAGTATAATTTAAATCAAACAGGCCATATTTTTCATAAATTAATCGGCGGGCAAAAAAGGTAGGGTGAGGCGGCATCCAACCCCTGGAGAATAATCCTTTTTTAAAAACACATGATTTCCAATATCTGATAATTTTCTGAAGATTATTCTTATCAACATAAATCAAATCCGCATAACACGCATCAATAGAGACATCCGTCATAACTATGGAAACACTTTCCAAAACGTGAGAATCGTAGTACATATCATCCGAATTTAGGATTCCGATGATATCACCTGTCGCCAGTCTGATGCCTTTATTCATCGCGTCATATATACCGCGATCCGGCTCGCTGACAAGTCGAACCGGGTGTTTTTTCCATTCATGAATAACTGCCAATGTCCCGTCAGTAGAACCGCCATCAATAATAATGTGTTCAACGTTCTTATGCGATTGCGCTGAAACGGATTCCAGGGTATCCCTGATTGTTGCCGCGCTGTTGCAGCAAACAGTTACTATAGTTATTTTCATCATGTCCGATTAAAATCACATTCATTAAGATTATATTACTGGCAAGTTCATTTTACCAGCACATTCCAATTACTTAAATCTTTTCTTAAAGACATGTGGATAAAATATTTTTCTCTGTTATGCTGCTCATCCCGGAGCGAGTAAGATTAAGGGACTGGTTTGCCAAATAAGATTATTTACACGCATTATAATTCATTCTGTCCGCATATTTTTTTATAAAATCAACTTTTTCGGGCGATAATTGCCAACCGGTTTTCAACCGTCCGTAATCTCTTAAATCTAAAGATCTTAAATAAATTTTTGGATATATCCACATGATGCCCAGAATAAATATCTTGATAAGATATTTCCCTGCCGTGAGATAATATGTATTGCCGGATTTAAATTCTCCTTCCCGCTTAAGTTCATTTAACGTTTGCAGATGCGCTATATTAGTATCAATTGTTTTCCTTAGATTAATATCCCTTTCCTCTTGATAAATTGTTAACGCGTCTTCAAACCATAATCCCTTGTATTTCAGAGGAAGTATCCACAAAATTATGGCATCTTCAGCAGGTCCGCCAACTCCTTTGGTTATTTTGTATTTAATGCTTTGTGCAATTTCTTTTTTCACGGCAAGAGTTGGATGAACAAATCTTTTTGGCAAACAGCCGGATGGCTCATGAAATCCTCTGGTGCCTTTTATTTTCATATCATTATTTACTACCACCGCATACGAGCAGAAAAACTCGAAGTTCTGAAGTCTCGCTTTTTCAATAGTCTCCAGACGCTCAGGAAAATTAAGATCATCAACATCCCAGATTACTATCCAATCTCCCCGGCATTCCCTGATTGCCAGATTACGCGCATATCCACGCCCCTTATTTTGTTTATATGAAAAAAAACGAACACGAACGTCTTCAATTTTTCGAATAATCTCCGCTGTACTATCTGTTGAACCATCGTCAACAACAACCCATTCCCAATTTACAAATGACTGCTTAAGCAGATTTTCATAACATCGCTCCACAAAATCAGCGCCATTGTAAATAGGAGTTATAACTGAAAGAGTTGGTCTGTTATTCATATTTTATTTCTAAATTGTTTATTGTTGATTCATCGTTAAATGATTACCCGGATTTCCGGGCTAAAACGCCATCCAATGACCGTGTTTTATGCCTGTATTTATTATAGAGAGGAATGACTTTGGGAAATATCATTTACTCTCTTTTTCCCTAAAAATTATTTTCCCTGCAAATCCTCTCTATCAGGCCGAAAATTGCGGGGAGAAAAATTAAGATCGCGGCTTGCTTCCGAGTGATCAAAGACCATATCCTGATTCATTCTTTGAGCCATAGCGGCCGACCATTCGCGAAAAGGAGGAAATATCCGCAATATAAATACCGCCAACCGGAAGAGCCAAAGAGGAAATTCCACAAATCGCGGTTTTTTATCGAACGCCGAGAAAATGCGACAAACCATTTCCCTGTAGTTTATTATTTCCCCGCCGGATATATTATAGCTTTGATTAACCGCAGCCTTTGCGCAAAGCGCAGCCGCGCAGCACAATGCCACATCCTGAGCGTGCACAGGCTGCCGAAGTCCGCGTGCAGCTCCGAAAACACAGAAAAAAGCAAAGCGCCGGATAAAAGCGGCAATTAGACTGATATTCTTATCATGTCCCAAACCGTAGATCAGCGTCGGCCTTAGTATTGTAAAAGTCAATTTCTCTTTTTTTGCACAGGCGGCTAAAAACTCTTCATTTTCAACCAGAGCATCTGCCAGCTTTTTTTCCGTCGCATCAGAAGACTCTCTCTTGGTAAAACTGTTTGTTGATGAAACAGCCACGATATGTTTGGCGCCGTAAGACAAAAGCATGGGAAAGCATTCAGGTAAAACTCCAATGGGTGCCAGAATAATCCAATAGGTTATTTGTTTTTCGTTTTGATGGATATCATGGATCCCGGTTAATTTGGATTCAGCAAACAATTGCCAGGTTACCGGACAATTTTCCAATGATTTGATGTTTCGTTTTTGGCGTGAAAACGCCATGACATCCCAGCCTCTTTCAACTAATAAGGGCAATAAATATTCGCCAACTATACTCGTCGCGCCGATAACGCCGACGCGTTCTATACATGACACCATGTTTCATCCATTGTTTTAAATATCTTACGCCATAATAAAAAGTTGTAATCGTGAACCTTAAGCAGACACAGGCTTCAACTATTCATAATAACACTGCCGGATACTTACACCGAAAAAACTTATTGTAGCAACGGATCATCCCTATATGTTTGTGCCATCAAAAAATTTCCGAGAAGAACAAAAAATCACAGCAGGAGAAATATATAAAATTAATATGGGCGAATTAAGTTTACCCATCCTTCGATATACTGCCATGTTCCATGATGATAACCCGATTACATATCTTGTTTACTTGTTCCGCGGAATGCGAAGCCAAAACCAATATTGAAGATTTCTTGATAAACTCCATAAGCCTGTTTTCTGCTTTTTTGCTGAAATCAGCGTCTCCAACGGCAAGCCATTCGTCCATAAGAACAACATCAGCGGGAAATGCGGTGCAAACGGAAAAAGATAATCGCAGATGCATTCCAGACGAATAGGTGCGCATGGGCATTTTTATATAGTCGCCTAGTTCTGAAAACTCGATGATTTCATCAACATGTTTTTTTATCACTGACCGTGGAATTCCCATGAGAACGCAACGTATAAAAATGTTCTCATAACCGGTAAATTCCCCGTCCATGCCCAATGACAAATCGAGCAGTGAAGCAACAGACCCATTGACCAGCAAACTGCCATATGTCGGAGCATATACTCCCGCGAGTGCCCGAAGCAATGTGGATTTGCCAGCCCCGTTACTCCCCATTAAGCCCACCCTTTCACCATGTTCAATCGAGAATGAAATGCCGTCAATAGCGCGCACACTGATACCACGTGAATCATTTGCTATGCGGCCGCCTGTTGCTGCTCTTATAATCGTTTTTTTTAATGAACGACTTGAAGAATCGAATATCGGATAATCTATGATCAGATTTTCGGCTGTTATCCCAGACATAATTTCACCTATAACCAGTACGACACGCGATGCCCGAACTTCTTCAGGATAAATGTAGCCATAACAGCCGCTATGCCAATATATGCCAGCATATGGACCCAGAGAATCCACGAAGGAGCAACTCCAAGTAACGGCGCGCGGACAATTTCAATAATGTGATAAAACGGGTTGAAATCAGAAACCCATGAATGCCTGCCAGTCAACACCTTTTTCATCCATAAAATCGGTGTAAAGAAAAAAATCAGTTGCATAAAAACCGCCACAATCTGCGTTATATCCCTGAATCTGGTGCAGACAATACCGAGCATAATAGATATCAAAAAAAGGAGGATTATTATAAGGAGAAATGCGGGAATGGCCAATAAAATCATCCAGGAAATCTTATTAAATATAAGCAGAACGATAATGATGATAAGAAAATTATGTCCGAAAAGAATAAGATTATTCCATAACTTGCGCATTATATGAACAGACAGAGGAACGGACATCTGCTTTATTATTGATTTATACTCAATAAATGTCACGCAGGATTCGTTTATCTGCGTTGAAATAAAGAGCCATACAACCTGCCCTGTAGCAAAATAAGGCAGGAATTCCTGAATCGATGATTTAAAAATATTTGAAAACATAAAACCGATAGCGCTTACCATAACCCCTGTGCTTAATGTTATCCAGAAAGGTCCGATAAGCGATCGACGATATCGCTGCTTAATATCGTACCATCCCAATAAAAACCACATATTGAAATATTTTATTATCGCAGGTATTTCACTTATTATTTTATTTTCAGGGATACTCATATCACGCTGCCCATAATTATTCGAATTGCCGATTTATATAGCTTTTCTTCATCGATCCGCTCTTCAGATTACAATAAAATTTAAAGTTTACCGGGCACCGAATCACCTAACATTGTTTCTACGGCATGTTGTACTTTAACAACAGACAAATTATCAAGACAAATGCTTCGGCCGTTCCCATCGCAACCCTTTTTACGACAGGGCACACAATCCATATCCGGCAGAACAACCCTGTTTTTATCACCTGTTGGCGCCCATTCACGCCAATCAGAAGGGCCGTAAATTGTAATTGTTGGAGTGTCTACTGCCGCAGCAATATGCGGCGCCGAACTATCTACTCCAATATGCAGACAGCTCATTTGCATAAGAGCCGCCATCTCCCGAAGTGTGGTTTTTCCAGCCAGATTATATATTGGAGAATGACTTTTAGCGACCATCTCATCAGCCCGTTTTCTTTCCGACGCCGAACCGGTTATTATCACCGGCATTCCATATGTTTGCCAGACAAATAACGCAAGCTGTCTCCATTTATCAATATCCCATTCTTTATAAACCCAACGCGAAAAAGGATTGAAACTGACCCATCCCTTTTTTGTCTCAACTTTTTCTGCGGTTAACAATTTTGACATTTTATCTTTCAAATTTTGGGCAACAAATATTTGCGGAGTAGAGGTCTTTTCTTCTATTCCGAATCCCCGAATAATTTTAAGAGATTGTTCTGCCGCTCCCAATATTCTTTCTTTTGCGGCAGGCGGATCGACAAGATGGGTAAAGGCCCTGTTACGCCAGGGCAAACTGGAATAATACTGTGCCGCTCTTATTTTCGCTCCGCTGAAGAAAGAAATAAAAGCTCCGCGCTCGTCAGCGCGAAGGTCAAAGAGTAGATCAAATTTTTCGCGGCGCAGATTTCTTAACAACTGAAGTCCACCCAACACACTTTCCCCGTGAACTGTAAATATTTTATCTATGCGAGAATCGTCCCGGAGAAATTCTCCGTTGTTATTTCTAACCAGCACCGACAGGCTAGCTTGCGGGAAAGCAGCCCTCAGCGCCCAAAACGCAGGAATAGCCCAGACAACATCACCGATATCGCCTAATTGAATAACTAATATTTTCCGGATGGGAATATTTATTTTATGCTGAGCGGAAATTAACATTATTATTTGGATTTTATTACAATCTCTGCTAATTTATAAAGGACGCGTCGCCCAATATTATCAAATAAAATTGGGAGTCCTTTGTTTACGAATGTAAATTTATATTAATGAACAACGCCTTCCTTTTTAATTATTTTAAAAAAAGTATTCCATAAAATTTTCAGATCAAAGAAGAAAGACTGGTTTTTAAGATAATATTCGTCGTACGATACTTTAACAGGAATGGATATATTATCTCTGCCGTTTATTTGCGCCCAGCCGGTAATACCCGGTGTAAGTCTGAAAATTCCTTTGTCCGTTCTCAATTTTATCAAATCATCCTGATTAAAAAGCGCCGGTCTCGGTCCCACAAAACTCATATCACCTTTTAACACACTCCAAAGCTGAGGAAGCTCATCAAGGCTTGCTCTACGCAAGAATGACCCAAATGGCGTTAAATAACTTTCAACATTTTGTAAAAGATGCGTTGCTATCTCAGGAGAATCCTTACGCATTGTGCGAAATTTAGGCATGAGAAAATTTTTATTATCCTTGCCCACGCGATCCGACCAGTATATAGCCGGACCAGGAGAAGTAAGTCTTGCCAGAATTGCTATTACGGCAATGGGCAGAGCCATTATAATCATAAAAATTAATGCCAGTGTAAAATCAAAACAACGTTTCATCTTATAAAAATTAAGAATATCTTCTGTGTCTGGTTATTAATTATCGATATATTTATTCGTTTATTTTTATAATTATTTCAATCTGTACCACAATTGACCGACAATTTCCCTGATAGCAATGGAAGTTTTATAAAGCTCTTCTGATTGCGGTATATATCGAATAATAACATTCCCCTTCGGTGACGAATATAAATAATGAGCGGGCAGCGGCAGCACGTTATTAAAATACTTTTTAAATTCCCGCTCACTGCGCTTCATATGGAAAGCTGAAGTAACAAGACCGATATTAATATTTTTATTACCAAACATTTTATTGAACTCAACTGCATTCTGGTATGTGTTTTCTGATTTTGCTTCAACCCGGATTTTGTCCCTGGGCACACCTAATCCTTCGGCCATTTGCGCCATCAGTTCCGCATTGGATATTTTGCTGTCTCCTTTTCCGGAACACACAAGATATTGGGCTTTGTAATCTTTATACACCTGCACCGCATGAACCAGTCTTACGGTTGTTATCTCGCCGGGAAACGTTTTATTCAACGTGTGAATGTCATAACTGCCGCCACTTAGTGCCACTATGACATCGAGCGGATTTTTATCTTTAACGGAAGGGCTGTTGATATAGTCTTTTTCCAGTTCGTAGCTCAGGTAATTGGACACCGGCTGGATGCCGGCGCCATAAATTAAAATAATAGACAGCAACAGAATCAACGTGTCGCTTTTCTTCCTGCAGTTAAGAAATAAAATGATAAAAGCTATAAAAAATAAAACGAACACAATAAAAAGAGGATCAAGAAATCCCTTAAAAACAGCATAAACTTCATCCATTAAATTTGTTTCCCTCCCCGGTTCTTCACGTTTTGTTTTTAATAAAATATATTTCTTTAGTTAACATTCTTTTCTTACAGCTCCGCCCTTTGGATTACATCAAAAAAGTATTGTAACCTATCGAACAAACTGTAGTTTATTACTAAAATCATATTATAGTGTCAATGTATTAGTTAGACTATTTATGCTCTGCAGATAATTATTTTTTTTGAAAATGCCAATAGATCAATTCAGAATAGATAACAAGTTTATGTCGCGTCTTTTTGTTCAGACCAAAAGTTAATATAGTAATTATAGCAGTAGAAACACCATTAACCAATAAACGTAAAAATATTATTGCTTTAGCCACATAAAAATAGAGAGAGTTGTGCCATTTTCTCAAAAACTGGTACCGTGAACGGTAAAACTCAATGCGCGATCGTACATTTTGTCCGACACTTTGCCCCTGTAAGTGATAGATAAAAGCATCCGGGACATGATATATTTTCCATCCTTTAAGCCGCATTGTATAAGCCAAATCAGTTTCTTCAAAAAAGAAAAAGTAACGCTCATCAAAAGCGCCCGTTTCATCCAAAGCTTTTTTTCTTATCATCATGCAGGCGCCGATTACTGAATCTACTTCAATAGGTGATGTATGTTTGTATCTTTTACTGGGATAAAGGCAGGGGAACAAATATTCCAGCACAGAGGTATTAACGCCGAGAGTGAGTAAACCGGGAAAAGATGCGATTGAGTTTTGCTTACTGCCGTCGGAATTTAAAAGCTGCCCGCAAACAATTGCAGCCTTTTTATTTTCTTTGCAAAAATTCCATAATTTATTCACCGCTTGAGGGGTCAATACGGCATCGGTATTCAACAAAAGGGCGAATTTGCCTTTCATTATTGCAAATGCCTGATTATTAGCCGCGCCAAAACCTTTATTCTCTTTATTGACTATTCTGATGACGGAAGAGAATTCCTCCTCCAGCATCGTCATAGAACCATCGGACGAAAAATTATCAACAACAATAATTTCAAAGACAAGATCAGTAACAGTTTTGTATATTGAGTTCAGACAGTCTCTTAAAAGATCTTTTGTGTTCCAGTTGACGATAATTATCGATATATCAATTTTATCAGCCGGATGTTCACCATAGCGCTTATTCATTGATCATTTACCGACACGGTTTGTTTTTGTAAGTTCGCTCAGTTTAGCGTATTTAAAAAATTTGTTAATTGAATCCGTGACAGCCAGTGTCAAGCCGGGCATGCCGTCGAGAATCCCCAGGCGAAAAAAATAGTCCTGGACAAAGGTGAATATGGCACGAAGGAAAGCGCCGCCTGTTGAAGACTTCTTCCCCTCTTTAAAAGCAGTTTCGGCGCCCAGTGTTGAATATCGATCAATTTTTTGAATTATTTTGCTAAGCCGGCTCTCCGTATGATGCTCAATAGCCGTATTCAAAGACCCGACCATCCCCTGAACTTCCACAGATTCATGGACAATTGCCGCAGTCATCCGTCCTGCTTCTTTACGAAATAAGCGAACAATCCGATCAGGCCACCAGCCGGCATGCTTGATCCATCGCCCCTGAAAATAATTCTTGCGTGGAAAGCTGAATCCAGCTTCTTTTGTGTCAGGATCAGTTACAATCTTTTTTATAACATCCGCGGTACCCGCAGGAATACCCTCATCGGCATCCAGAACCAGTATCCAGGGATAACGACATTTTTCAATCGCCGATTGTTTCTGCGGGCCAAAACCGCGCCACTCTTCATTATAGATTTCACAACCGAATTGTGCCGCAATCTGTAAAGTAGAATCAGTACTGCCGGAATCTACGATAACAATTTGCTCCGCAAACGTGACACTTTGCAGACATGGACGAATATTTTCTTCCTCGTTTTTTGTAATTATCGCTACCGAGAGAGGAATCTTTTCCAAAAGCTTCTCCTTAAAATATTGAACTTAATTCGACCACTTGGCTATGAGCAGTTTGGCCGCCGCCGCATGACCTGCGACAGACCAATGGTCGTCATAATCCAGGAAAAATTTCCGGCCGTCAGGCGTGCTTCTCACATAACTTTCAAAATCAATAGCAATTACTCCCGGGTTCACTTTGCTGAACTGACATATAACCCATCTTCTGTTATCAGCCTCGTCTTTTTTGTATAAAATAGATTTATCCGATGTGTCCAATATATAAAAATTGCCACTGCCGGCATCCGCGCGGAGACGTTTAAGACAATACAACATCAATTGCTTTTGCTTATCATCAAGAGTGCTTTTAGCCGGCGCGGCAATGGGCGGAAAAAAATCAAAACCGGCCGGCGCTTTGTCCTCGGCAAGAGAAGCGCGAATTCTTTTGTCAAATATACGTCTGAGGACACGGGCATGATAAGCCTTGCAGTAAGAGCTGCGAAAAAATTTGTCCCACGACCAGTAACCGGGCTGCTGGCGGGCAACCATCTCACGGTAATTTTTTTCAGCATCAGGACCGGGATGATATTCCAGGTCATACTCCGTGGCGGAAATTTTTTTAACGTCGCACAAAGTATCATTGGGACAAAAAATGTAAACCACCGCAACAGGCTTTAACATGTCTTTATATAATTCAAAACACCGGATAATCCCGTCAAAATCATAGCCCGGTATAGCCAGATTTATCACCTGATAAGATGGATCGGTTTTTTGTAATTCCCTTTCCAGAATTCTTCCTATTGTTTGGTCCCACCCAACACCCCAGCCAAAAGCAAATGAATCTCCCAGTATGACAACATTTTTCCGACGGGAAGACAAATCCCAATTGGGGCCACGGAAACCCTGATCATTTGTATCTACTATATAATCGAGCTGCCCCGGATAGAATAGCCGGACATGCCGCAGATTTTTTTGCAGGGTATAATAAAGTTTAGGATTATAGGCGCCGTAGATTCCATGAACTACAGGCCTTCTTACCTGATAAACAGCTTCCTCAAGATTGCGAATTTTTAAAAGCGGCAGAGTTATTTCTACGATGACAACTGCAATGCAGAGAGAAATGATTAATATCATTATGTTGATTAAAAAATTTATTATCTTTTTCTTAATCGATGATTTTTCCTGATTCGGCATAGCCATGCTCCTTTGGGGCGCTAAGAAATTAAAATAACGTATAGATAAAAGGCGCTACTACCGATCCTTCTACCAGAATCAGCATTATTCCAATCAGCAGCAGAAAAAGAACAATAGGAACAAGCCACCATTTCTTTCTGACTTTCAAATACCCCCACAACTCTGTCATTATTGATAATTTACTCATAATTGTATTCCCTTCATTTAAATTAATCTTAATTAAAATTGCTTCTCGTAATCAGATTTTTCTTTTCGCACAATCTCCCTGACCATCCAATAACTTTTTGCTGTCTTATCAATTTTCATATCCAGAAAATTTTTACCGATTATTGAAGCGACAAAACCAATCGGAGTGACTATCATGTAGAAGATAAAAACCATAATTACTCTGGTCATAATAAAACCCATGATAACTGACATAACCATCCATGCCTTATAAACAGGTTTGAGCGCGGAGGGAATTACCAACCCCGGAATAAAAAAAGCGGCAGCCAGAGAAAAAACATATTCAACGTAATTCTTTCCTTTCCATAACAGATAAAATCCCATAACCGCAAGGATTATGCCCATTGTAATTCCGAATTTTCTCCAGTCGGATTTATCACCTTTGATATTATTTATTTCTTCGATAATCATAGTGCCGCTAGTCGTTTTCGTATTTTTTCAGCCAATTGATATCTTTACTCAATGGTTTTTGTTTTTCTTTATTCAATAGATAATTTCCCATAATAAGGTAATCCATATTGGTTCTCATAAAGCACATATAAGCGTCTTCCGGTGAGCACACGATGGGTTCTCCCCGGACATTAAAAGAGGTATTGATAATCACCGGAGTGCCATATTTCTCGTCAAATTTTTTAATCATTTCATAGTAAAGCGGATTAGTTTCCTCCGTCACGGTTTGTACTCTGGCCGAATAATCCACATGAGTCACGGCTGGAATCACAGAACGGGCCACATGGAGTTTGTCCAAACCAAAATATGCCTGCTCTTGAGGTGTCATTTCCCTTCGAATATTTTCTTTAACCGGCGCAACCAGCATCATATAGGGACTTTCCTTGTCCAGATTAAAATAGTCGGCGGATTTTTCCCGCAGCACACTGGGCGCAAAAGGGCGAAAACTTTCCCTGAACTTTATTTTTAGATTCATAATCTCCTGCATCCGGGACGACCGGGCATCGCCAATAATTGAACGGGCGCCCAAAGCCCGCGGCCCGAATTCCATCCTTCCCTGAAACCATCCGATTGTCTTTTGCGTGGCTATCAGATCGGCAATTCTGACAGGAATCTGTTCCGAGGATAACTCTTCGTAAGTTATATTATTGGTTTTTAAATAATGAAGCAACTGACTACTGCTAAATTCGGGACCAAGGCAGGACGCTTTCATAAAATCTTTCTGCCCCTCAATTGTCCGCTGATTATCCAGATACTGATACCAGACAAAAAGAGCCGCACCGAGAGCGCCTCCGGCATCGCCGGCTGCAGGCTGGATCCATATATTGTCAAAAGGTCCTTCCCTGAGAATCTTACCATTGCCCACGCAATTGAGAGCGACACCTCCCGCCAGACAAAGATTGTTCTGTTTTGTTTCACGATGGATATGACAAGCCATGCGCAGCATGGCCTCTTCCGTCACATCCTGAATGGAACAGGCCAGATCCATGTCTCTTTGTGTAACATCCGATTCCGGTTTCCGGGGCGGTCCGCCAAACAGTTTATCGAATTTTCTGTTTGTCATGGTAAGACCGGCGCAATAGTTAAAGTATTTCATGTTTAACTTAAACGAACCGTCTTCTTTTAAATCAATGAGCTCCGATAGTATCAAATCTCTGTATACAGGCCTGCCGTATGGCGCCAGTCCCATGACCTTATATTCACCCGAATTGACTTTAAACCCGGTGTAATAAGTAAAGGCTGAATAAAGAAGCCCGAGGGAGTGGGGAAAGTGAATTTCGGATAGGATATTGATTTGATTATTTCTTCCAATGCCATAACTGGTGGTTGTCCATTCGCCAACGCCGTCTATTGTAAGAAATGCCGCCTGCGCAAAAGGAGAAGCAAAAAACGCGGACGCGGCGTGAGACTCATGATGTTCAGGAAAAATTATTCCCCCCTCATAGCCCAGCTGCTTTTTAATGAATTCTTTCATCCATAATTTCTGCTTTATCCAGAGAGGAATTGCCATAACAAACGATTGAATGCCGTGGGGAGCAAAAGCCAGATAGGTTTCCAGAATACGCTCGAATTTAACAAAAGGCTTGTCATAGAAGGCAATAAAATCCAATGATTCGCTTTTTATTTTTCCTGTTTCCAAACAGTAATCTATCGCGTTTAACGGAAAGGAAAAATCGTGCTTTTTACGGGTAAACCGCTCTTCCTGCGCAGCGGCAACAATGTCGCCGTCACGCACAAGACAAGCCGCACTGTCATGGTAAAATGCCGATATGCCTAAAATGTTCATTATTATTTTTTTCACTCGCGGTTAATTGTTAATTATAAAAACATCGCACATAACTGATAATACTTCAAGTAAAACCAAACTCACCGTTTTATTTAAACATGCTTTTTCTCCTTTTCTATGCTAGATGTATTTCACAAATAATTTAAAGCAAAGAACATTTTATGCATAATATTGCGGTGGTTATACCTAAATATGGTTTAGTTGGCGGAGCCGAACAAACCACGGCCGAACTGACAGACCGGCTTGCCAATCAAACAGACTTTGATTTTCATGTATTGGCCAATCGCTGGCAGACGTCATCGACCTCGCTAAGATTTCATAAGATCCCCATTTTTTCTTTTCCCAAATTTCTGACTACACTCAGTTTTGCTTATATTGTCCAACGCCATATAAATCGTAACAACTTTTCTCTCGTACACAGCCACGAAAGAATTTTCGCGGCCGACATTTTCACTATGCACGGCATTCCGCACCGCTATTGGATTCATAGTATTCGCCGCAAAAAAATGAGCCTCTATGATCTGGCCACCGCATGGGTGGAAAAAGAACTTGTTTATAATGGTAATTGTAAAAAATTTGTCGCCGTTTCCAACTTGGCGAAAGATATTTTTTTACAGGAATACAAGATTAATCCTGATAAAGTTGCTGTTATTAACCACGGTGTGGATTTAAATGATTATGCGCAACATGACAAAGATTCTGTTCGTAACGCTATCCGCCGTGAATTAGGAATTAACATTACTGATCCGGTAATTTTATTTGTTTCGATGAATTTTGAGATTAAGGGGCTAGATGACATTTTGTTTTCTCTTGCCAAATTAAAGGCTCAAAACCGAAAGTTCAAGCTCATTGTTGCCGGCAAAGGAAATATAAAAAAATATGCGAAAATGGCCCAAAATTACCAAATAATCTCTGATGTCACTTTTACCGGCCCTGTCAATAAAGATAAAATAATAAAACTGTATTTAGCCAGCGACCTTTATATTATGCTATCCAAATTCGATACATTCGGCAATGTTGTCCTTGAAGCGATGGCGGCGGGCTTGCCGGTAATTATCAGCAGTACTGTCGGGGCTAAAGATCTGGTGCAGGAAGGAAAAAATGGATTCATTATCAGCAATACATCCGACAGCGATTATATTGCTGCAAAAATTACTCTGCTGCTTGATAAAAATATCTGCGGACAGTTAGCCCAAGCCGCCTATAAAACAGCCGCTCAGAATACCTGGGACGATGTAACAAAAAGATATGCGATCATATATGAAAATATACTGGCTCAAAAGCGCGGTTAATATCATGGATGAAAATGGCGGAAATATATAAAACAAGATCAGCACTGGAAAATTGTCATTCAGAGAAGAATTAATAACATACAAACCGAACTTCCTTATGTTTTTACTGAAAACTAAAGAGCTGGTGAGAAAAAAGAAATTAGTTGTCCGATAAAATTATTTCATCTTTTTTAGCTGGATTAATTTAGCGGTTACAGATTGATTGAGTAGATGTGTTAAATTTATGGAGCAAAACAAAACGAAATACAAAATCCTGGTATTGGGAGAAACAGGTCAATTTAGGGAGCATATTGATCATAATTTTTATTGTGTAAGTATTCACAAGAAAAACCACGAAATCAGATACCGAAATGGCCATCTTTTTTCTATCCCGCTGTTTTTTAAGCTTCGGGAACAAATAAAAGATAGATACTATGATTTAATTTTATGCGGAAGCAATCCTTATCCAATATATCTTCACGACCGATCACTATTTAAAAATATCCGTAATTTTATATACATGCTTTTTTTTGATTTCCCCTCATTCGGATTATCTATGCTTCCCATGCTATTGGGAAAAACTAAAATCCCAGTCGCCGGGGTCAATAGTAACGACATGCCCAGAATACCCAAAGAAGACTTTTATTTGCTTAAACGGTGTGACTGTTATTTCATGCGGGAGTTACCTCAAAACAAAAGATTGCTTTTTTTAAATGCAAATAAAAGGAGTAATGATTTACATGCAATTAAGGATAATCTGTTTTTTAGTAAAGTCATTGAAAAGATATATCCTATCAGCCTGGGCGCTTCCGATGAAATCGCAAAGCATAAGCAAACAAATTTAAAAGATATTGATATTTTTTTCTGCGGGAACGTTAATAATTCAACGGTGCGAAAAGATGGCATTAATGTATTGAAGAAACTAGAAGATGAAGGTTATAAAGTTTTATGTATTACCGACAGAATTCCTTTTACTGAGTTTTATGACTATTGTGCAAGATCATGGCTTGTATGGTCTCCAAACGGTTTTGGTTGGGATTGTGTAAGGCACTACGAAATCTGCTTGGCAGAATCTGTCCCTGTTATTAACTATCCGACTATTATTAGATATCAGCCGCTCGTGGAAGGAGAGCACTGTTTTTATTATGGCGTTGAAGGCGATCATTTATATCAAGTTATAAAAAATGCTTTAAAGAATAAAGATAGATTAAGACACATGGGAGAAATGGCTAAAAACCATTGTCTTCAATATCATACACGTTCAAAAATTCTCCAATATATTGTAGAAACAACACTGGCAAAAGCAAACTAAAGAAAAAAAGGGATCAAATTATTTGGATAAATATTCAATGGAATCAATGCAAATAGGAATCATCATTCCAATATATAAATCAGATTTATCAGATAAGGAAAAAATATCCATTACACGGCTATTTCAAGTATTAAAAAAATACAGGATTATTTTTGTAGCACCACAAAGTTTGAATATAGTAAATTATAAAAGATATTTTGACCTGAATAATCATCAGTTAATTAGATTTAACGATAAGTATTTTTATCGAGGATTAGAAGGGTATAACGAGTTGCTGCTGAGTGAAAACTTCTATAAAATGTTTTCAGAGTTTCAGTATATTCTAATCTATCAGTTAGACTCATATGTTTTTAGAGATGAATTGATGGATTGGTGTAGAGAGGGATTTGATTATATCGGAGCGCCGTGGCTGGAGGATAAAGATGAGCAAATTAAATTAAATGGTGTCGGCAATGGAGGATTTTCCTTAAGAAATATTGAAAAAATTCTTTATATTTTCAGCAAGTGTAAAATACAAACAATTAATGAGGAATCAAAAATAAAACAAAGATTTTATAAGATTCAAAATAAAACAATAGCATTGAGATTGAAGCTGTTAAATTTAATCGGGAACAAAAAAGCCGTTTACTATAGAGATAGAAATATTAATGAAGATGGTTTCTGGGGATTAATAGCGCCCCAAATTACTCAAAAGTTTAAGACAGCTCCTGTGGAGAAGGCTATTACATTCTCTTTTGACAAATATCCTGATGTCTTATATAAAATGAATGATTATAAGCTGCCGTTTGGATGTCATGCGTGGGAAAAAAGAAATCCCGAATTCTGGGAAAAACACATTTCAGAATTATAAAGCGTTTCATCAGGAAAGGTACCCTCTAAAGAATCTTTCTTGTTTTATCGAATAACATCTTTAATAAATGCTTGAATGCGCCTCTTAACGACTCAGGTGGATGTAAATATTTCACCAAAAAATCAATATTGATCAATATATTATTAGCCATTATTATTTTAGTATTATCCTATGCTTCACATTGTCGCTCGTTCGGTCGCCGCCTTGTATGCCGTTATAGTCCAACAAAATGGCGTCGATCAAATAAGGTCTTATTGACAAAACAGACATAATTTCTTAGACTTTCCCACATAAAAGGGGGTTCTTATCAAAAAAATACTATCAATCATAATTCCAGCATTCAACGAAGGCAAAACAATTCATTTAATCTTAGATAAGATTAAAGCAGTGCAATTGTTTGCTGACGTTGACAAAGAAGTAATTATTGTTAATGATTTTTCTACCGACAATACGGAAGAAGAGATATTTCGATACAAACAAGATAATCCTGAGCTGAACATTGAATATTATAAACATTTCTTTAATAAAGGCAAAGGCGCTGCGCTGCACACAGGTATTGATAAAGCTAAAGGAGACTTTATAATAATTCAAGATGCCGATCTTGAATATAACCCACAAGAATATAATTTAATGTTACAACCAATATTAGACGGCTTTGCCGATGTCGTTTATGGAAGCCGATTTATTGGCGGAAATCCGCACCGTATTTTATTCTTCTGGCATAGTATCGGTAATCGTTTTCTTACATACATTTCTAATATGTTTTCTAATTTAAACTTAACAGACATGGAAACTTGCTATAAATTATTCAGGGCTGATATTATTAAACCTATTAAACTTAGAGAAAACCGCTTTGGTTTCGAACCTGAAGTAACTGCAAAAATTGCCAGAATGGAAAACATACGAATTTACGAAGTGGGTATTTCATATTATGGACGCACTTATGAAGAAGGGAAAAAGATTGGTTGGCGGGATGGTTTGAGTGCACTTTGGTGCATCCTGAAATACAATATGTTTTCGCAGTAGTCCAAAATAGGCAAAAAAGACAAGACTTGCATTCCTAAAAACGCAATTCACATATGATAACAAACAGCGGCTTACGTAACAATTAAAGGCTATCTAAGCTATTTATTGCAACGAAGGCAAAGCACTAATGAATAGGATAAAATGTAACTTGATGAAATTAAATTTTGAGCAAAAGATTATTAATGCCATTTTACTTTCAGGCGTAACATTATCATTTGTTCAGTTTATTTATAATAGAAGTCTTTGGAGAGACGAGGCAGGGCTTGCGCTTAATGTTATCAACAAAAATGGCCTTGAGCTTCTAAAACCACTTGATTACCGGCAAGTGGCGCCTATTTTATTTTTACAATTAGAAAAGTTATTCTCAATACTATTACCTAATTCAGAATATGGCCTTAGATTGCTGCCATTATTATGTTTTTGGTTTTCATTGTATTTCTTTTATAGAATATTAAAATTAACTTTTAAGAATGACTATACAATTATTTTTGCATTATCGTTGTTTGTTTTTAATTATAACCTGATTTATTATTCAAGCGAAGTTAAGCAATACATGTGTGATGTATTCGTATTGACTTCTATTTATTACTTCACATTAAAAAACTATAAAAAAGAAGAAAATAAATATTATTTGCTTGGAATCCTTGGTTGTGTAGGCATTTATTTATCAAATGTAACACCAATAATACTATTTAGCATCGGTGTTTATCTGCTTTATGACTCATGGAGTAATAAAAAAATATATTTCAAACACATGGCTGGTGTTTCAATTGCATGGATAATTACTTTTTTGTCTTATTACTATTACTTTATTCATGGACATCCATTAAGGGATTATATGGTAATTTATTGGTCAAATGCGTTTATGCCACACAATCTTTTTAGCGCTGATTTTTATCTATTTCTCGTTGATAAGTTCAAGATGCTATTTGATTCTCCATATGGCATAATGGATAAGATTCTTTTTCCTGTCTTATATTTAATTGGTTTTGTAACTTTAAGTATTAGAAGAAAAACAGGTATTCTTCTAATAATGTTAATGCCAATATTTCTGCATTTACTATTATCAGCATTTAAACTTTATCCATTTGATCTAAGATTAATATTATATACCATTCCTGTCGTTATCATCATTACTTCTTTCGGGTTTGAATATTTAATGAATATTGTTTCTACGAATTTAAGAATTGAAAGGTTTAGGCTTTTAGCCATGCTTATCCCACTTTTATTACTTTTTGTGCTTTGCAGTGTTGGATTCCCGCGACAACATGAAGAAATAAAAAGAACAATTGATTATATTCAAAACAATATAAACAAAAACGATAAAATTTATGTTAATTATTTCGCAGCAAATGCCTTTAAATATTATAATGATATTCAATTTATGAATATCAATGTTCCTGTAATATACGGTAGTGTAGACAGGAATAATGATGAAAAATACATAAATGAATTGAAAAATTTAAAGGGGAGAAATTGGTTATTATTTGTTGGCTTTGGCGATAATGACACGTCTTATATTATTAAAAAAATAGATTCACTTGGTTATAATAAAGTGAAAACTTTTGTAACTTATGGTTCAAGTGCCTATCTATACGAATTTATAGACTAGATGCTCAAATGACTCAGGTTGATCTTACCCCGAAAATGTAGACACACTCAAGCAACGTTTTTGAGCCCATAATTTTCGCAATCAGCAAGTGAAATGTAATCTAATTAGGAGTGCATCCTTTCCCGATTATAAAATGATTCGATATAGTTTAAAATATCCTTCCCGGCTTCATTATCGATAGCGAAACTTTCTCACAACTTGCAATACATGAAAAAGAAATTTTGGTTGATTTATTAGCTTGAATTGTCACTATTTAAACTTTATCATTTTTATTGTTTTGATAAATTATTATCCTTCATTTTGATCTGCCACAAAATATTCATCATGGCGAAGAATACAAACAGATAAATAATCTGAATACCTATCATAAGGTCTGCGAACATCCCCTGTATGAGCAAAGAAAGACAACATGCCATAAGGCACAATGCCCAATTTGAGGTAAAACCATCTTTTTTATCTTTGTATAACAGCCATCCAATTCTAAAAAACATATAAAGACAATACAGAAAAAAACATACTCCAACAATACCTGTTCTTACCGCCAAATCAACCAGCGTGTTATGCGGCATAAAAAATGCTGTGCCATTTTTAGAATTGGCAATATTAGGAAATTTAAAATTGTTTCGATTAAAAAGATCGCGATTATAACTCTGCATTCCATAACCGATTCCGCCAACAGGATATTTTTTTACTATTTGCAAATAATCATGCCATATGGAAAAACGAATTGTTTCTACTTCCGCACCGACTGCATTTTCAATAGCATGTACATGAAGTTTATTCTTAAATGGTGAAATTATAATTAATAGCAGCAAGCATAGTAGCGTGACCATAATTATTTTTTTATGTTTTGTAAAAAGAAACGTTGCGGGAACAATAACACCTAGCAGCGCGCCTTTTGTCCCTGAAAGCACTATCGCTGATAGGGTCGATATCATGGATAAAAAAAGAAACAGCTTTTTTACAACACTTGTTGAATCTGCAAAGAGTGCAATGGTTATAAACAGGGCAGGCGCAACCAGAAATCCAATATGATTTATATCTACACCAATTTCAGGAAGACCAAAACGGTCTTGAAAGGATGCGCCCTTTATCACGTAATAATAGATTGTACCGCCAAATGAAAAAAACGTTATGGAAATGACGATAATCCAACATAAAACAACAAATAATCTTTTGGATACAAAGTAGGTCGATAGGATATAAAACATTACAAGATGCTTTATCAAATGGACATAGAAATCGTGAAAGGAATTGCTTTTATTCAACGCAAAAGGAATGCAAAGCAGTATCCAGAAACTAAACAATACGAACGGTATAGTAAATGGTGATTTAAGTGAAAATAATGTTTGTCTGCGAATAATAAGGAAAATAGCAATGCCTACTGAAAAATAAAATAATATTTCCTGTGTTGATGTGTTGTAGGGAAATGGAATAATAAGTATAAAGAACCCTATAAGGATGGTTACAATACATTTAAGCATATCATAGATATCATGATGCTTTATATAATTAGGGAACTGATTATATCGGTTGAGATTCATTTTTTACAAATACCGCGCATGGTCACGAAGATCGCTTTTTAATTAATCCATTTTCACAATAAACAGGAATTTTTTTTCTGAAAAAATATCCCACGTTCACACCCTCTTTCCAGTGTTTATCGCCTATATCTTTCGGATGCCAGAGATGCAAAACACGAGCGCTCTTGATAACCGAAGTACCACGAAATCCCGCCATAACTAATCGCATAGCTATATCCTGATCTTCGCCACCCCAGCCAACATAGTTTTCATCATATCCATTAACAGCTTCTATATCCTTTTTGTGAATAGAAAAATGTCCGCCAAAAGTTTGTTTCCGGGCAGAGGCTAATCTCAGTTTCCGCAAAATTCCATAACGAATAAATTCATGATGCTCTCTCAAAATGCGTTCTTCCGGCAATTCCTTATAAATTTGTTCCAGTAATTCAGTGGATATGCTTTCTGAGAATATATGTTTTGTTTCTTCTTCCGTTGCATATTTACAACGACCGGCAGCAAACCATCCGGGCTTTGCTGCATCGATATGACTTTGTATGGTGCCAGGCAAAATAGCAAAATCGGCATCGAAAAAAATAAGATAATCTCCCTGGGCATGTCGTATACCGTTATTTCGGCAGGCTGCGCGGCGGGCGCCTTCCCGGGAATGCCAGGCATGAATTATCGGAAAAGGATAATCCTGAATATATTTTTTTACTTTATTCACAACAGCTATGCTGGAACCATCGTCGGCAATAACAACTTCATCAAAATCATTAGAGGAACTCTTAAGCGAATCAAGACAGCATTTCAAATAGTCTAATTTTTCATAGAAACAAATAATAATGCTCGTTTTCATTGACGACCTCTTGGCGATATCACCATTAAAAGCACCCCTTCCCTTATCAATTAAAAACTATTCCATCTTATGCCTTAGCCGCATAATCGCCATTTTAGTCTTAAAGAAGGCTCTATTCAGACTGGTGTTTATACTTCTTTTATAGGGTGGAATCAAGGTTACTGTCTTATCTTCATTGTTTATATGATGAGACTGTATCCGCTTTGCTAAATGAGGAAAAAGTTGATATTGATTCAAGAGCTGATCTCTGGCTGCTTTCAATTCCGGCAGCCTCTTTTCCCATTCATTGTTTTTAATGGCCGATTTAATTCGATCCAAAGCGATCTGCGGCTTGTCTATGTCAATTCGAATGAAAGATTTTTCAGGAAAATATTTTTCCAGATTTGGGCACCCGAAGTAAAAGGGAATTGTCCAGGATAAAAAGCAATCGGCTAATTTTTCGGTCCAATAATCCGGGCTCTGGCTGTTTTCTATCGCCAGAGAATATTTATAAGGCGCTAACCCATCCCATTTATCCTCTATGACTCGCACTGCCCGGCCAAATAGATCAATATCGACAGAAGCATTATTTTTTATGAATTGCAGAAAAGCGTGTCGTTTAACATGTCCCGGAATATTCATGGCATTGCCGACAATCCAGGAAATTGCTTTTGATTTGGCGGGAATATCCATGTGAGAAAGTTGATCAAATGATTTGTTAACATGCCAGGGCAGAGCCGGTTGAGAAACGATATATCTGGAATGATTCGATGGTATATGATGAGTATATACATGAAAAAAAGATTCGTGTCCCTCAACCATCCAATCGGTAAATCCCTTAACATAAGGTTCCTGCATAAGCGCCCAAATGTTTTCTTTGGGACATTTGACAATGCTCTCACACTTCATATTGTTGTTGAGCATCACGACAAAATCGCATTCTTCAACGGGATCAACAGTGAATTGAATATTGTCCCAGATACCTTGCTTGCCCGGTGTCTGGCGCATTAAATCGGGCCAATCCCAATTTTTTATTATACGGACAAGAGTCATAATATATTTCTTGATTTTACAGGGTCATTTTTGCGGCATTGAGTGTATTTTTCATCAACATTGCCCGGGTCATCGGGCCTACGCCGCCGGGTACCGGCGTAATGTATGAAGCTTTAAGAGAAACTGCTGGAAAATCAACATCACCTACAAGTTTTCCATTATCGAGACGATTAGTGCCGACATCGATCACAACCACTCCATCTTTGACCATGTCTCCTTTGATCATTTGCGCGCGACCGGCGGCAGCAACCAGAATATCGGCTCGGCGGGTCACTGCCGCCAAATCCTTCGTGCGAGTATGGCAAATCGTCACGGTCGTATTACGAGCCAGCAACATCAGCGCCATCGGTTTACCGACAATATTACTGCGACCTACAACAACCGCTTCTTTACCGGAAAGGTCTATGCCGCTTCGATCAAACAACTCCATAATTCCGTATGGCGTGCACGACGAATGGCAGGGATTGCCGGCAACAAGCCTGCCAACATTGTATGGATGAAAACCATCCACATCTTTTCGGGGATCAATGGATTCGATAATCTTGTCAGTTCGGATATGTTTGGGTACGGGAAGCTGCACCAAAATACCATGAATGCGTTTATCTTTGTTAAGATCATCAATCAAACTCAATAGCTTTTCTTCACTCGTTGCCTCTGGAAGTTTATACTCACGGGATAAAAAACCAACTTCGGCACAATCCTGAGCCTTCTTCCCCACATATATTTTAGAGGCAGGATCGTCACCAACAAGAATAACTGCCAGACCGGGCACAATTCCTTTTTGTTTTAGCTCAAGTGTGCTGAGGCGCACCTCATTACGTATATCCTGCGCTATTTTATTCCCATCAATAATACTGAACATGTTCAACTTCACCTCAAATCATTTGAACCACAAAGCAAGTTTAGGAAACCTTTTCCGCCGCGATTTGTCTGGCATTCAGGATATGATATTCGCCGCTAAGGCGGGATTGTTTAACCTGCTAATTCCGATGTGCCTTGGACGGCATGCGTCGTACTTCGCTTTTAAGAATTGGAGTATCACAATAAAATATTCCCCCTCGAATCCTATTGGGGAATTCGAGGGGGCTGATTGCTAAATGACAGGAATTTTATTACTCTGCTGCATATTTCTTTATTAAGTTGATAATTATGGGAATATTCTCCACCGGAGTTTTACCTGAATAAACGTAACGAACAATCCGGTTCTTGTCAACAAGGATTGATGTGGCGATTGTATGCGGAGCCCCCACAAGATTGCCATATGTAAAATCCGGATCGAGCAGGATGATAGCACCGCTGCTCTTCTGCTTTTTTCCAGCGATGAACTTAATGACTGAATTAGGCCCAAAAGTGTCCTTCGCGTTTGCTATACCCAATCCAACGTACTTATTTTCCTTTTTCAGAAGATCTATATCCTTATTAGCTTTTATTGCCTCGGTTACATGATCATTATCATCCGATGAACTCTTGCTGGCATATACGATATAAACAGCTTTGCCCGCGTATTCCGGTGAACTGAGACTATAAAATTCATCACCAAGCGCGGCTTGCAGCTTGAAGTCACCTATTTTGTCTCCCACTTTTATCTCGCCTGCATATGACACAAAGGCTCCACATAATAAAATAAATAAAACGGCAATAATTACTTTTTTCATTCTCTCCTCCTTTTTAGTCTCCGCAAATTACATAACCGGTTTTGCATGTGAAATAATCCGTGTAAGTCGTGGAGCTGTTGTAATTGTGGCGGGATTATAGAGTAAAATAAGGGCTCAGGCAAGCAAAATAACTCTTCATCTGACAATTAGTTAACAGTCGGGAAGAAATTTAATGAAATAAGTCTGTTGCATAAATAAGGATAAAAAAGGTTGAAAGCAATCACCAGTTATGCAAGAGTTTTTTCGAAAATATTTTCTGATTTCCCAATATCAATCGCAAAGAGCAAATAATGACGCAACAAGAAAACTACGCAAATCCAAGCAAAGGCATCCACCGGTTATGTCCTCTATGCCGCACTGACAACGCCGCAGAAAAACCTTCTGTGTACTCAAGGGATCAGTGGATCATAAAAATGTGCGCCGGATGCCATTTTGTTTACCTGGAAAATCCTCCATCTTATGAAGAACTGGAAGAAACTTACGCCTGGGAAAAGACATCGCATCAGGTGGCGCAAAAAAAAACAGAATCCGCACTGCGACGCGGCGTGAGGGTTATTGAACGTTACAAAGACAGGCTTATTCGCAGGGACAAACTGATAGATCTGGTCAAACAATTTTTCCCCGCAGGACCTGTAATAGACGTGGGATGCGGAGGAGGCGAGGTTATGGCACGCTTTGATCAACAATATATACCCTTCGGCATTGAAGTATCAAAACAGCTTTCCCATAGGGCTCAAAAAATCGCCAAATCCCGCGGAGGCCGCGTTTTCTGCGGCAACGCACTTATCGGATTAGACACTTTTAAAAAAGATTATTTTACCGCGGCAATTATGTCGGCATATTTCGAACATGAATCCGCACCTCGTGAGGTTCTCCAGAAAATTATGCGGATATTGCGTCCGGGCGCTCCTCTTATTATTAAAGTGCCTAATTACGGGTGTTTAAACCGCATGGTTACGGGGGGGAAATGGTGCGGATTCCGTTATCCCGACCATGTCAATTACTGGACGCCAAAAACCCTTAAGAAAATCATCGAAGACACAGGCTTTGAGATTATCCGGTTTAACATCAAAGATCGGTTCCCCACCAGCGACAATATGTGGCTCATAGCCCGTAAACCTGCCTGATGCATTTTAGAAAAAATTGTGCTAAGCTATTTTCAAATTAAGAAATGCTCCACCTCATACAAATAATTACGAAGGGGGTGGGGGTTTTAAAAATATTGTCAATATTGAAAAGGAGTTAGAGATGAAAGAAGCAGTAATTGTAAGTGGAGCAAGAACAGCTGTGGGGAAATTTGGTGGGGCGCTCAAGGGCGTTAAGACCGTTGACCTCGGAGCACTGGTGATAAAGGAAGCCTTAAAGCGTGCCGGCTTAAGACCGGTAATTAATGATTTATTAAAAAGCTGCCGTCCGGACGCCTTGGGTGATTTTGGAATGACAGACATTAACAAGAAATTTTACGACTATGATGCCTCTCTGAAACCGGTTTATGTTGATGAAGTAATCATGGGCAATGTTTTGCAGGCTGGGCAGGGTCAAAACATCGGCAGACAGGCATGTATTACGGCCGGCCTTCCGGAAGAAACTCCCGCCTATACAGTAAATAAGGTCTGTGCTTCAGGCATGAGGGCAATCGCCGCGGCTGCTCAATCAATTCTGGCCGGAGATGCCGAAATTGTTGTTGCCGGCGGCATGGAGAATATGAGCAACGTACCTTTTGCGGTGCCTAATGCCCGATGGGGCTATCGCATGAGTATGCCCTATGGCCAGATTACCGACCTGATGGTTTATGACGGCCTTTTTGAAATTTTCAATGGCTATCATATGGGCATGACGGCGGAAAATATCGCGGCTCTCTACAAAATTTCCCGCCAGCAACAGGATGAATTTTCTTTGAGAAGTAATCAAAGGGCTCTGGCAGCCATTGCCAATGGAAGCTTTAAAGAAGAAATTGTCCCTGTATTCATCCCGCAAAAGAAGGGAGATCCAATAGTGTTTGCTGTCGATGAAGGCCCCATGAATACAACATTGGAAAAGATGGCCAAACTGCCGACTATTTTCAAAAAAGACGGGACTGTTACGGCAGCCAATGCCTCAGGGATTAACGATGCTGCTGCTGCTGTTGTGGTTATGAGTGCGAAAAAAGCCAAAGAACTGGGGTTGGAACCTCTGGCAAAGATTAAAGGATATGCCACAGGCGGTGTTGATCCCGCGTATATGGGTTTAGGACCTATTCCGTCCACCAGAAAGCTCTTCAAAAAGCTGAACATAACCATGAAAGATATTGACTTGGTGGAATTGAATGAAGCATTCTCCGTTCAGGCGCTGGCTTGCATGAGAGAGCTCGGAATTGAAGGGGACAAGTGCAATCTCCTTGGTGGCGGTGTTTCTCTGGGGCACCCGATAGGCTGCACAGGCGCCCGTATCACCTACTCACTGGCCATGCAGATGAAAAAGAATAATCTGAAAATGGGTTTGGCTACCCTTTGCATCGGCGGCGGCATGGGAATGTCTATGATATTGGAAAACGTTTAATTTTTATTTAAACTGGTGAAAAAGGGTGGATTCTTTCCACCCTTTTTTTATCCGATTTTACCGGCAGGTTTATCTATTTTATATATATGACATATCGTCACATTTTCCAATGATTTTATATAAAAACAGGTTTCGTTGAAAAATCCCCGGCTAAGTGGTGTGAAAAAATGTTTAAATGCAAGGCGCGCAAAAAGCCGGATCACGAGGTGTACATGCTCCGGTAGTGCGACCCAAAGGAGCACAATAAAAAGCAAATCGTTTTCTTGACGGCTAGCTATGCCGTAACGGCGCAGCTGACACATACGTTGAGTAGTACGGCTTGTAGTGTAACGCAGCAGATGATCGTTTTTTGACGGTATTTGTCGTGATATCTCTTTTCTTGACCATGTATGTACTTTGATCTATAAAAAAGGATGTGAAAAATTTCAGCCGGAATTAATAATCAAGGAGCATATAAATGTCATTGAATCTCGATAAATTAAAATCTTTTCACGGCAGGAAGGGTCCCCTGTTGTTGATTATCATGGACGGTATAGGCATAGGAAAGGCTGATGAAACAAATGCCGTCTACATGGCCGATACACCCAACCTTAATAAATTATTCAAATCTGATTTATACACGCAACTGAAGGCTCACGGCAAGGCAGTCGGACTGCCGTCAGATGACGATATGGGAAACAGTGAGGTCGGACATAATGCCATCGGTGCCGGCAGGGTCTTTGATCAGGGCGCCCGTCTTGTAAATACGGCGCTCAAAACGGGAAGGATTTTTCAATCTGATGTCTGGGACCACATAGTAAAGCGTTCCCAGAACGGAGGGACTATACACTTCATAGGATTGCTTTCAGATGGAAATGTCCATTCACATATTGATCAGTTATTTATAATGATCGATAAGTGTGCCGAGCTGAATTTCAATAGAGTCAGGATCCATGCCCTTCTTGACGGAAGGGATGTAGGAGAGAGAACGGCGCTTGATTATATTATTCCTACGGAGGAAAAACTGAAAAAAATCTCCGAGGAAAAAGACCTTGATTTTGCTATCGCCTCAGGAGGCGGGCGCATGAAGGTAACCATGGACAGATACAATTCCGACTGGAATATAGTTAAAAGAGGATGGGATGCCCATGTCCTGGGGAAGGGCAGGAAGTTTCAATCCGCTTCCGATGCAGTGAGAACATTTTACAAAGAAGATCCGAAAGCAACAGATCAGTATCTGCCCGCTTTTGTCATAGCTGATAGTTCGGAGAAGCCTAACGGCACTATCCATGATGGCGATGCTGTGATCCTTTTCAACTTCCGGGGTGACCGCGCCATCGAAATATCAAGGGCATTTACCGAGAAGGACTTCACCGAATTCGACAGGGGACCTCTTCCGGATATATTTTATGCGGGAATGATGGAGTATGATGGAGATGCTCATATTCCCCCCCATTTTCTTGTGCAGCCTCCGGCAATCGATCGTACTATCAGCGAATATCTCTGTGCGGAAAAGGTAAAAACCTTTGCCGTATCCGAAACTCAGAAGTTCGGCCATGTTACTTATTTCTGGAACGGCAACCGTTCCGGTTATATTAATGAATCACTGGAGAAATATGTGGAAATACCTTCCGACAGGATTGAGTTTGATAAGGCCCCTCAGATGAAAGCAAAAGAGATAACGGAAGCGGTTATAGAACTGCTCAAAAGCGGCAATTACAAATTCGGCAGGACCAATTTCCCGAACGGCGACATGGTTGGACATACAGGTATGATGGATGCAACTATTATTGCGGTGGAGACAGTGGATCAGTGCGTTGGAGAGCTTCTCGCTGTGATAAAGGAAACAGAAGGCATTGCCGTTATCACAGCCGACCATGGCAACGCGGATGAAATGTTCACGATAGATAAAAAGGGCGCAAAATCAGTAAAGACCGCGCATTCCCTGAATCCGGTCCCTTTTATCATCTATGATCCCCTGTATCAGGGGGAATACCGGATGGCAGACATGAAAGAAAAAGGCCTGTCCAACATTGCGGCGACTCTCTTGAATCTTCTGGGATATGAGAAACCCAAAGAGTATGATCCGTCACTAATAGAAATAGTTTCCACCGGGAATTGATTATAAAGAAGTTCTATGTTCAACGTAAAAAAATATCTTTTAACGTTGAACATAGAACGTAAAACTTTTTATTTTCCTGTAAATATCGGTTTTCTCTTTTCTAGAAATGCTTTCATTCCTTCTTTCTGGTCCTGCGTGCTGAAACATTGCGCGATACAGCTTACTTCCAGCTTGTTGGCATTATCCAACGGCAAGTCAAAGCCATAATTCATAGCGTTTTTGGCCATCTTCAGGGCGAAAGGAGGAAGCTTGGCCAGTTTCAATGCAAATTTTCTGGTTTCGTCCAAAAGATTTTCCGGAGGGAATACTCTGTTGACAAGGCCTATTTCATAGGCTCGCTGGGCATTAATCTGAATGCCGCCCAGAATCATTTCCTTGGCTATGCCCATTCCTACAAGACGCGGAAGACGCTGCGTACCGCCCCATCCGGGAATGATGCCGATTAAAATTTCCGGCTGGCCGAAAACTGCCTTCTCCGATGCGAACCTGATGTCGCAGGCCAGTGTAATTTCCGTACCGCCACCGAGAGCAAAACCATTAATGGCGGCTATGGACGGCTTTGGCATAGTTTCGATGAGCCTTAAAGTGCGGTGCCCCAGTTCCATCATTTGCTGGCTTTCAATCGTTGTACTGTTTTGCATTTGCGAAATGTCGGCTCCGGCGACGAAAGCCTTATCTCCGGCACCGGTTAAAATCAGCACCTTGATATGATCATCTTTTTCACAGATTGTCGCAGCATCGAGAATTTCCGTCAATATTTCGGAATTCATGGCGTTTAAAACTTTAGGCCTGTTAAAAGTTATGGTTGCAATTTCTTCTTCAACGTTAAAAAGAATATTTTTGTACTCCATTTGATTCCTTCTTTCTTTAAAAAACATGGAGACGCGTTTACGCGCTTCCATATTTACTGTTTATTTAGCTTTTCTTTTCTTTAATTCTTCCGCCCGCAATTCTTTGCGCAGTATTTTCCCCACGGTGGTCTTGGGCAGTTCCGTGCGGAACTCAACTTCCACAGGCAGTTTGTAAGCGGCCAGATGAGCCTTGCCATATTCAATCATTTCCTCGGCCGTAGCCGTCTGCCCTTGTTTTAGAACAACAAAGAGTTTTACATTCTCCCCGCGTTTCGAATCGGGAACGCCGATGGAGCAGCACTCTTCCACTTTCGGGTTGCCATAATAGACTTCATCGATATCACGAGGATAGACATTATAGCCACCGGAGATAATCATATCTTTCTTACGGTCAACAATATAAAAATATCCATCTTCATCCATTGTCGCGATGTCTCCAGTGTACATCCAGCCATCCTTCAGAACGTTGGCTGTTTCTTCAGGCATGCCTTTATAGCCCTTCATAACCTGTGGCCCCTTGACAATCAGTTCTCCCGGTTTGCCAATGGGCATGTCCGTCACACCGTCATCAAGATCAACGATTCGAGCCAGGGTATCGGAAAGGGGAAGGCCAATACTGCCAACCTTCTGTTTTCCATTGAAAGGATTGGTATGAGTAACCGGACATGTTTCCGTCATACCGAAACCTTCGGAGATAAACGTCCCTGTGAGTTTCTGGAATTCATGAATGACCTCCACGGGAAGAGGCGCGCTTCCGGAAAAAGCTCCTTTGATACAGCTCATATCCGTTTTGGCCAGATCGGGATGATTGAGCATGCCGATATACATCGTTGGAACCATGGGCGTAAAAGTTGGTTTGTATTCCCGAATAGCTTCCAGCAGTGGTTGCGGTTGCGGTTTGGGAATCAGAATCTGATTCCACCCATCGTAAACGGTCAGGTTCATGCTACAGGAAAGTCCGAATACATGGAAATAGGGCAGAGCGCCCAGCATGGTTTCATGCCCTCTTTCAAAGGTCGGAAACCAGGCAGCAATTTGCTGGACCTGCTTGCTGAGATTGGCATGGGTTAGAATAACACCCTTGGATACGCCGGTTGTGCCGCCGGTATACTGATACATGGCAATATCATCTAATGTGAGTTTCACATTTGGCGGATTGGGCTGGTATTTGGAGATGCAATCCATCCATCGATAGACATCGGGGGCGGCCTTCACATCGGCGAAGGGAAATTTCTTCAACTTCTTTCCGAGAAACCTTTTAATCGGATTAAGGAAGTCGCCAATTCCCATGTACACGATCTGCTTGATTTTTGTTTTCGGCCGCAAATTTATCATACGATTGCCAAGGGCATCAAGAGTAATGAGGACCTTGGAATCGGAATCATTAAACTGATGTTCCAATTCCGGATCAGAATAAAGGGGATTATTCATGACAACGATGCCGCCTATTTTCAAAATGGCATAGTATGCGACAACGCACGGAATAGAGTTGGGGAGAAGAATCGACACGGCATCCCCTTTTTTGATACCGAAATCCGTAAGGCAGGCGGCAAAACGGTCAACCTGATCCTTGAATTGTCGGTAGGTCATCTTGTATCCAACAAATACCATAGCTGTGTCATTGGGAAAATCCTTTGCCGCTTTTTCAAGATAGTCAGGCATGGTGAGTTCTTCGTACTTGATGTTTTCCGGAACGCCTTTTTCATAGGATTTTAACCAGGGTTTGCTCTCATAACTTATACTTGCTGCCATTGTTCGATGCTCCTCCTTTATAATTTTCTAAAATAGTAATCTTATACTCCGATATCGACTAAATTAAAACATATTTTTAATTATTTATAAAAAAAGCCCGTCCTTAATTAAGAACGGGCTTTTTAATATAAATTTGTTTTGTTAATAATTACTTAAATCGCGCAAGTATCAACGGAAGCTTTTGTTTCTTCCATTCCCATAGCCTTAAGAACTATTTCGGAAATATCCAGAGCAACCATGCTTTCCGTCTTCTGCCTGTCTTTAATTCCGTCCGAAATCATGGTCAGACAGAAAGGACAGCCCACAGCCACCGTGCCGGCATTTGTCGCTATAGCCTGATCAGTTCGCATGTTATTGATGCGATCTCCGACATCTTCTTCCATCCACATTCTGGCTCCGCCGGCGCCGCAACAGAAACTCTTCGACAGATTTCTTTCCATTTCGGCAAGCTTCACGCCGGGAATAGCGTTCAAAATACTGCGCGGCTGAGCGTAAATGTTGTTATAACGGCCGAGGAAGCAGGAATCATGATAGGTGAATGTTCCATCGAGCTGCTTGTTAAATTTAATCTTACCTTTGGCTATTAAATCAGCGATAATTTCAGTATGATGGTAAACTTCATAGTTGCCGCCAAAGTTGGGATAATCTTTCTTAATGCAGTTATAACCATGCGGACAGATGGCTATAATCTTTTTCACGCCATAGCCGTTCATTACTTCGATATTGGCCTGTGCCTGCGACTGGAACAAATAATCGTTACCGCCGCGCATAGCCGAATCGCCGCAGCAGCTTTCTTCATTTCCCAGAATACCGAAGCTTACTCCGGCCGCCTGCAGAATCTTGGCAAAGGCAACGGATATTTTTTTGCCGCGGTCATCAAAAGAACCGGAGCATCCTACATAGAAAAGATATTCCACGTTGGGATCTTCAGCCAAAGTTTTCACCCCAAGTTCTTTTGCCCAGTCGGCGCGCATATGAGCACCGATACCCCACGGATTGGAGTTGTTTTCCATATTGCGGTAAGTCAACTGAAGTTCCGGAGCAAAATCCGCTTCGGTCAGAACTTTATAACGGCGCATATCGATAATCTTTTGAACATGTTCAATGGAAGACGAGCAGTTTTCCACGCAATACATGCAATTGGTGCAATCCCAAAGTTCATGCATACTAATGACTTCGCCAACAAGAGCTTTTTCCGGTGCAGCGCCTTCAACAGCCTCAGCAGGAGCCTGCGCTTCGGCACCTTCAGCACCTTCGGTTGCGGGAGCAACGGCTTTGGCAGCCGCAAGTGGAGCTTTTTCCAGCCAATGCGTCTTAATATCCTGAACCAATTTCTTGGGAGATAAATGTTTGCCCGAAAGATAAGCAGGGCAACCGTCCTGACAGCGTCCGCACTTCGTGCAGGCGTCGGCATCAAAAATCTGCTTCCAGGTAAATTCTTCTAGTTTGGACACACCGAAGGATTCCTGATTTTCAATATCACGAATCGGCTCAATATAGCCGGCCGGTTTCAGAGAAATAAAGAAATGATTGGCTGTAGTCGTAATCATGTGCAGGAGCCGCGAATAGGGAATGTAAGCGATAAAACCCAAAGCAAAGAAAGTATGCGTCCACCAGGTGATCTTATGCAAAGTTTTTGCGGTGTCAACATCCATGCCGGTAAGCACATAGGTGGCGATGCCCCAACTAACGAAGCGTACCCATTCCCAGGGAGTCTCATTATAAGTTACATGGATTCTCAAGGCGCTGATGAGAAACCCTGTAACGACGATTCCCAGGATGAGGCTAAGCGCAATAGCATCATCAGCCGTATTATCTGACTTCCCTTTATAGCCAAGACGGTCCGGCTTAAGCACGTAGCGGCGGAAAAAAGCAAGCAGCACACCGATCAGCACACAAAGGCCAAAAGTTTGCATCATGCAAGCAAAAACCAGATAAAAGCTGCCGCGATTAAACGACCAACCAAATAAAGGTTCCGTAATATGGAATTCACCTGCATCGAAAGCTGCTCCGAAAATTAAAACAAAGAAACCAAAAAATATAAGGCCGTGCATAATGCCTGGATAAGCGTCTCTCCATGTTTTTATTTGCAAAAATCCGTTTAAAATGAGTGATTTTATCCTTGCCGGAAGGTCGTCCCAGCGGATTTCTTCCTTGCCCATCGCTTTCCACAGGGTCCATCGTCGGTAAACACCGTACGCAAATATTGCCATGGCCACAGCAGTCAAAAGAAAGAGAAACGGCTCAAAACCTTGAGCGTTCCAGAAAACTTCGCGGCCTTCATTTCCTATTCCTATAGGGATTGTCTGTTCCATTTATCCTCCGAATATTGAGGGTGATATGACTTAATTGATTTTGCCCCCAAGTCTGCGTTTATTACTTTGAATATCAAATATTCTAAAAATTTTAACTACCAATTAATTCTGCCTGTTTCTAATTTCCGGTAACGGCCGACAAGCTGGCCGTTACCGGAAACTGTTTTCCTTACAATATCTTAGGCCATCAATTTCTTGCAGGCGATGGTCAATTCGGGAACAACCTTGAAAAGATCATCCACTACACCAAAATCGGCTTTGGTAAAGATGGGAGCTTCCGCATCCTTATTAATAGCCACGATGCACTTGGATGAGCTCATGCCCGCCAGATGCTGAATCGCTCCGGAAATTCCGCAGGCTATGTACAGATTGGGAGAAACAACCTTTCCTGTCTGTCCAACCTGATCTTTCTGCGGTCTCCAGCCGGCATCAACAGCCGCGCGGGAAGCACCGACCGTACCTTTAAGCACGTCAGCCAGCTCTTCCAGAATCTTGTATTCATCCGGACCCTTCATACCGCGTCCGCCGGATACGATGATGTTGGCTTCAGTCAAATCGACTTTGCCGCTTGTGTCTTTCTGAACTTCCAGAACTTTACTCTTGGGAGCGTCAACAGCCACATCTACCTTGGTCACAGCGCCGGCTTTGGCATTTTCCACAGCCGCAAATACGTTGGGACGAAGGGATGCCATTGCCGGAGTGGTATTGAATATCACTTCGCCGAAGCACTTGCCAGCATACATCGGACGGGTGCAAACCAATTTGCCGCCGTCAATCTTTACATCCGTGCAATCCGTGGCCAGACCACCTGCCAGCTTGGCAGCCACGCGGGCGGAAAGATCCTTGCCCTGAACGGAGGCGCCAAACAGTGCGATAGCCGCATCATTATCTTTTAATATCTTGGCGGTGACCTGAGCGTGCGCTTCGGTAACATAGGGTTCCAAAGCGGCGTTGTCGCCGACAAAAACTTTATCCACACCGAACTTAGCCAGCTCGGCAGCCAAACCTTCTATGCCTGAACCAAGCAGAATAGCGCAAACTTCATCTCCCGACTGATCAGCCAGTTTTCTGGCCGCGGAAGCAAGCTCAAAACTTACTTTACGCAGGGCGCCGTCTCTTTGTTCTGCAATTACAAATACTCCTTTTGCCATTTTTCAATCCTCCGCTTTTATATTAAATAACTTTAGCTTCTTCCCTGAGACACCGGGCCAATTCCGCCGCCTTCTGCGCTGCATCATCACCGCAAATTATCTTGCCGGCTGCTCGGGCTGGGGGCGGAATAACTTTGGCTACTTTGGCTTTCAAATCTGTGGCGATTCCCAAAGCCGCCGCGTTTTTCACGTCCACCGGTTTCTTCTTTGCTTTCATAATACCGGGAAGCGACGCGTAGCGGGGTTCGTTAAGACCTTTCTGCGCCGTTACCACGCAGGGTAAGCTGGTTTCTATAGAGAGTTGTGCTCCTTCAATCGGCCGAATTACTTTTACGGAAGATCCTGCAAAATCCAATTTAGTGACAAGAGTCAACTGAGGCAACCCGAGAGCTTCGGCCAGCATTGCTCCAACCTGACCGGAGTCATCATCGATGGCGCGCTGTCCACAGAAGATAATGTCATGGGGAAGGCCTTTAATAGCGGCTGCCAGAGCCGCTGCCGTAACAAAAGCATCGGCATTATCCAGAGCGGGATCACTGATATGAACGCCTTTATCCGCGCCCATAGCCAGAGCGGTTCTGATGGTTTCCATTGCTCTTGCCGGTCCCAGGGAGATTATCGTTACATCTCCGCCGTTTTTTTCTTTCAGCTTCAGAGCCTCTTCCACACCGTATTCATCATAAGGATTCATGACCCACTTAATCTGGCCATCTTCGATCCCTGATCCGTCAGCTTTTACTTTGATCTGGGCTTCCGTATCCGGTACCTGTTTTACGCATGCGATAATATTCACTTTGTCCAACCTCCTTCTTCTGCATGTTATTCTTCGGGAGAAAAACACGCATTTTTATTTTTTCACTTTTTTTACAAAAAAGGTCCGATTCTCTTTAAAGAGAATCGGACCTTAATTTTACAGCCTGTTTTTGACGATATCGTCAACCACAGAAGGATCTGCCAGCGTGCTGGTGTCACCCAGGTTGCCGATGTCATTGGCGGCCACTTTCTTCAAAATTCTTCTCATGATCTTCCCGCTGCGTGTTTTGGGAAGGCCATCCGCCCATTGAATCTTGTCCGGTGTCGCGATTGGTCCGATTATCGTGCGGACATGAGCGATAAGTTCTTTCTTCAACGCATCAGTCTTCTCCACACCTGTCTTCAGGGTGACGTAAGCATAAATGCCCTGGCCTTTGATGTCATGCGGCATGCCGACAACGGCGGCTTCCGCGACAGCCTTATGCGCGACCAGCGCGCTTTCAACTTCGGCTGTACCCATGCGGTGACCGGAAACATTGATAACATCATCAATACGGCCGGTGATCTGATAATAACCATCTTTATCACGGCGACAACCATCACCCGTTACATAGTAGCCGGGGAACTGCTCAAAGTAGGTTTCCTGGAATCTCTTGGGATCGCCAAAGACTCCTCTCATAATGCCGGGCCATGGCACCTTGATGCAAAGAGCGCCACTGGCTTCGGTGTCGGTGAATTCTTTTCCTTCATCATCCACCAGCACGGGCTGCACACCAAAGAACGGCAGCGTGGCCATACCGGGTTTGATATCAATCGCACCGGGCAGCGGAGTAATCAAAATTCCGCCTGTTTCAGTCTGCCACCAGGTGTCCACAATGGGGCATTCGCCGCGGCCGATAACATTATAATACCAGTTCCAGGCTTCGGGGTTGATCGGCTCGCCGACTGTTCCCAGAGTCTGCAGACTGGAGATGTCGCATTTCTTCACGAAATCGTCGCCTTCTTTGGCAATCGCGCGGATGGCTGTCGGAGCGGTGTAGAAAATGTTGACCTTATATTTTTCCACGACCTGCCAGAAACGGCTGTAGGTCGGATAGTTGGGAACGCCTTCAAACATTACGGAAGTTGCGCCGTTGCAAAGAGGTCCGTAAAGAATATAGGTGTGACCCGTGACCCAGCCCAAGTCGGCTGTGCACCAGTAAATGTCACCCTCGTGATAATCGAAAATCATCTTATGAGTGTAAGCACCGTAAACCAGATAACCGCCAGTGGTGTGCATAACGCCCTTGGGTTGTCCGGTGGAACCGGAAGTATAAAGGATGAACAGAGGATCTTCCGCATCCATCCATTCCGGTTCACATTTGGCGTCAGCTTTGGCCATTTCTTCGTGCCACCACTTGTCGCGGCCGGCAGTCATTTCGCACTTAATCTTGTCGCCGACTCGCTTGACAACAATAACGGCCTTTACGGACGGTGACTGTGTCAATGCTTCATCAGCTATTGTTTTTGCGGGAACAGCTTTGCTGCCGCGGAAAGTTCCGTCGCAGACAACCAGTACCTTGGCTTCGCCGTTGACAATTCTGTCTCTGAGGGCGTCGGCGCTGAATCCGCCGAAAACGATGCAATGAACTGCGCCGATGCGGGAGCAGGCCAAAGCGGCAATTGCGAGTTCAGGAACCATCGGCATATAAAGACAAACGCGGTCGCCCTTCTTTACGCCATTGGCCTTCAGAACATTGGCGAACTTGCAAACCTCTTCATGCAGCATCTTATAGGTCAATCCCTTCTCTTCACCCGGCTCGTTGCCTTCCCACTGAATCGCAACCTGATTGCCGCGTTTCTCGAGGTGTCTGTCCAGACAGTTGTAAGAAACGTTGAGTTTGCCGCCTTCAAAAAACTTTACAAAAATGGGACCTTTCTTGATATCAAAATTATAGTCCATTACCTTGTCCCACTTCTTGAACCAAGTAACCTGCTGCTCGGCAACTTCAGCCCAGAATTTCTCAGGCTCTTCAACTGATTTCTTCCACATTGTGTCATATGCTGCTCTACCGGAAATCCAAGCTTTCTTTTTCGCTTTTTCCGGAATCGGATAGATATCCTTTAATTTAACTTTTTCTGCATCCGCCATGATAATTTATTCCTCCCTATTTTTTTGATTTAAACGTTTTACATCGCCTTGATACAGGCAAAACAAATTCTCTAACTGCTGATAATACATATATTTTTGAATAGAAGTCATAACTTGACCGCAAGTCATATCTGCCTTGCGTTTCCCCTACCTTAAGATTACCCTGATGTCAAGAAATATTTAAAAATCTTGTGCGTCTTGTTTTCCTGCCCTGACAGGACAGCTATATATTACTCCATTTCATGTTAGCGGCAATAAACACGGCTAATATTATTTTTAAAAATTATCAGACATTTACGAATTTTTTTATTTCTATTTCCCGTATTTAAAAGCGCCGTTAAACCGCAGCGGCTTCAGTGAGTGATTCTTAGTTATTTTAAATCATTTGGCTCCCTTAAATTTACCTTGACAAAACCTTTTATCCGGTGTTATTTTCAACAGAGTGTATTTTGACCCGAGGTTTATGGAAATTTCTGTAAATCGCAAAATAGGCTTGGAAGTGGCAGAAGTCGCTTTTAGAAAATACCCGTTTTCTAGAGGCGGAAATTATTGACTCTCTTTTATTAAGGAGGAAAGAATGAAGAAATTTTGGTTAGTTTTGTTGTCACTGGGGCTGGTTATGGCCTTTAGTGTGTCAGCCTTCGCGGTTGACGTTAAAGTGGGCGCCGAATATTATGTCGGCGGATTGTATTTAAATAAAATTGCAGTAGATGATGGTTTCCAGGACTTTCAAGGGAGAACCGGATCACTGAATCCCAGCACAGCTTTCTTTTATCAGAGACTGCGCGTAGGCACGGATTTTGTCGTATCCCCCTGCTTGAAACTGGTCACACAGTTTGACGCGATGGAAAGAATCTGGGGCGGCGCAAGGTCCAACACCTGGCAGGCGAATCAGGACTATATGTTTAGCGAATCCGCAGGAACAAGGGCGGAAACCGAAAACATCGCCTTCAGACTGGCCTATATCGATTACACTTCACCCATTGGTCTCTTCAAGGTTGGTTACATGGAAGATTACACCTTTGGAACAGTTTGGGGAGACAGAGGCTCTGGAGTTCCCGCTGGCCAGATCCAGTATTTCATGCAGTCCGGTCCGTTTGTTGGTTTCTTGGGTTATGCCAAAGAAGTTGACAACAGCTACAGCGCTGTCAGCTCAGGCTCCTGGTACTGGCTTAACAATCTCAATGCAACCAGAACCGACAGAGACTTGGATTCTTACCGGATAGCCGGTATTTACAACTTCAAGGGCGGCGAAACTGGTCTTCTCTTCCTCTGGAACCGTGACGCGACAAACAGAGGTATCGCAAGCGGCGCTTACCTGTCCAACATTTACTTGTTAGATCCTTATGTTAAAGCCAAGATTGGTCCTGTCGCTCTGCAGGCGGAACTTCTGTGGTTCAGTGGTGATGCGATGAAATTCGAATACACCGGTACGACGGTTAACGTAAACCATCTTTCCGCATTTGTTGATGCCACAGCCAACTTCGGCATGTTCTATGCCGGCGGTTCTGCTGCTTACGTCCAGGGCCAAAATCCCAATGACTATGGCACCAAAGTCGAAGGCGGAGTTGCTCCACTTAGCGGCGGTTTGGATTGGAATCCCTGCTTGATCATGTTCAACACTCAAACCCTGGGCTACTGGGTGGGCGGTATTGCCGGTCACAGCGGCAGCGTGCTTGACAACGAGATGATGAATGCCTGGTTCGGTCAGTTAAGAGGCGGTATTAAACCCACTCCTCAGTTGGATATCATGGCGTCAGTTTCTTACGCGCAGGCTGATCAGAGCGGATTCGACGTGTTCGGAAGCACCGTGGTCACTTTCCCTGGCAAGACCTATGGTACAGAAGTTGATGTTACCGGTACTTACAAAATCACCAACAACCTGTCCTATATGCTGGGCGGCGGCTACCTCTTCACCGGTGATTATTTCAAGGGCCTGAATACTGCTTTTGCCGGCGGCTCCAAAGTTACCGATGATTTCATCCTCATCAACAAACTTACTCTTAGCTTCTAAGAGAGTGTTTGTTTAACCTTTAAACTAAACCCCGGGAGGGCGGGTAACCTCCCCGGGGTTTTTTTAATGCATCCCAAATGTTAAAAATAAAGCGCACTGAAACCTGCCAGACAAATTATTTTGAGTAAACCCCATCAAGAGAACCATGCTTAATATTAAAATTTATCCCCTCTGTTGCAAAGGATTTTACCTTGACAAAACCTTTTATTCGGTGTATTTTTAGGATGGCGTATTTTGACCCGAGGTTTATGGAAATTTCTGTAAATCGCGAAACAGGACAGGATGTAACCGAAGTCGCTTTTAGAAAATACCCGTTTTCTAAAGCGGAAATTATTGACTCTCTTTTATTTAAGGAGGAAATATGAAGAAATTTTGGTTAGTTTTGTTGTCGCTGGGGCTTGTTATGGCCTTTAGTGTGTCAGCCTTCGCGGTTGACGTTAAAGTTGGCGCCGAATATTATGTCGGCGGATTGTATTTAAATAAAATCACCTTGGATGATGGTTTCCAGAATTTTGAAGGAAGAACCGGATCAGAGAATCCCAGCACAGCGTTCTTTTACCAGAGACTGCGCGTAGGCACGGATTTTGTCGTATCTCCCTGCTTAAAACTGGTAACACAGTTTGACGCGATGGAAAGAATCTGGGGCGGCGCAAGGTCCAATACCTGGGGAGTAAACCAGGATGTCTATATGTTTAGCGAGTCCGCAGGAACAAGGGCGGAAACCGAAAACATCGCCATGAGACTGATTTATATCGACTACACTTCACCCATCGGCCTCTTCAAGGTTGGTTACATGGAAGATTACAGCTTTGGAACAGTGTGGGGAGACAGAGGCTCTGGAGTTCCCGCGGGCCAGATTCAGTATTTCATGCAGTCGGGACCTTTTGTCGGTGTCTTGGCTTATGCCAAAGAAGTAGACAACAGCTACAGCGCTGTCAGCTCTACTTCCTGGTACCCGCCTAACGTGATCAATGCGTACTCAACCGATACAGACTTGGATTCTTACCGGATAGCCGGTATTTACAACTTCAAGGGCGGCGATGCGGGACTTCTGTTCATGTGGAACCGTGACGCAACAAACAGGACTGTAAGTGTAAATTTCCCCTACGTTCCTTACCTGTCCAACACTTACCTGTTAAACCCTTATGTTAAGGCTAAGGTTGGTCCTGTTGCTCTGCAGGCAGAACTTCTGTGGTTCACTGGTGATGCGGCGAAATATGAAGGCTCCAGTACTACCGTTAACGTAAATCATCTTAACGCGTGGATTGATGCCACAGCCAACTTCGGCATGTTCTATGTCGGCGGTTCAGCCGCTTACGTCCAAGGCCAGAATCCCAGTGACGTTGGCAGCAAACTCGAAGGCAGTATTTCTCCACTTAGCGGCGGTTTGGATTGGAATCCCTGCCTGATCATGTTCAACACTCAAACCCTGGGTTACTGGGTAAACGGCATATATGGTCACAGCGCCGGCTTTGGAATCCCTTCCACCTATGTTAACCCGATTGACGGCGAAATGATGAATGCGTGGTTCGGCCAGTTAAGAGGCGGTGTAAAACCCACTCCGCAGTTGGATATTATGGGGTCAGTTTCTTACGCGCAGGCTGATCAGAACGGATTTATTCTGACAAGTCCAACCACCACCGCTACGTTCCCCGGCAAGACCTATGGTACAGAAATTGATGTTACCGGCACGTACAAAATCACCAACAACCTGTCCTATATGCTGGGCGGAGGTTATTTCTTCACAGGTGATTATTTCAAGGGTCTGAATACTGCCTTTGGCGGCGGCTCCAAAGTTACCGATGATTTCATCCTCATCAACAAACTTACTCTCAACTTCTAAGAGAGTGTTTGTTTAACCTTTAGACTAAAACCCCGGGAGTGCGGGTAACCTCCCGGGGTTTTTTAATAAGTTCCAAATGTTAGCAACGAATCACACTTAAACTAGCCACGACGAGTTATTCCGCCTATAAAAAAATCAGGCTTCATATCAAAATCTTGTTCTCATTTTTTGACTAATCCCGGCAAAATGTGCTAGATAAACCAAGTGTGGTTATCCGTATCCTCCGCTATAATAGAGGTGTCACGCCGGTGAAGGAAGTGGACATTGCAGGAACTGCTCCCTGAACCTCTCTGAAGGCGGCGCTTCCCGGGAAATGCGCCCAGTGACAAACCTTACGGTTACAAGAACCCAATATAAAAAAGGAAGCTTCTTATCAATAAACTTTTCGGAAATACGACAGGATTGCGCGCCGCGCAAATCAAACAAATAGAACGCCTGGGCCACAAAGGCATCCCGCCGGAAACTATCATCAGTCATGATCTTGCCCGACAACTATCCTTTCTCTCGCGCGATATTAACCGGCAAATCGGCCTGCTTATCAGCCGCAAAGGAGAAATCACCACGGTCATCATCGGCGACCACAAAGGAATTTTAATACCAAATCTGGAAGGGTTCCGGTCTTCTTCGCTGCGTTTTAAAGGATTGCGGCTTATTCATACACATTTAAACAGCGAAGAACTCTCCGATGAAGATTTAACCGATTTATCCCACCTGCGGCTCGATCTCATAGGCGCGCTGGAAGCACATGAGGACGGCTCTCCCGGGGTACTGCACTGGGCGCACCTCGTTCCGGAAAATCCGGCGGGAAATTACTGGCTCATGATGAAGCCTGAAGAACCGCATCAGCTCAAAATAAATTTTCTTTCGTTCATTGCGGCGCTGGAGGATGAATTCGCCAGAAAGCAAAAATCGCGTAAAATGGAGGCAACGGATAAGGCTATTCTTTTGCGCGTGGAAAAAAACCCTCTGGCCGGAGCCCAAACATCGCTTGCGGAACTGGCACAACTGGCTCGCACCTGCGGCGTAGAAGTTTTTGATGTCATTGTGCAGTACCGACCGCAGCCCGATCCCAAATTCATGGTTGGCAGGGGCAAGTTATCTTCCATTGACCTGCGGGCCTCGCAAATCGGCGCCAACATGCTTATCTTCGATCACGAACTAACGCCGGCGCAGGCGCGCTCCATCAGTGATTTCACCGGTCTGAAAATTATTGACCGCACTCAGGTTATTCTGGACATTTTCGCCCGGCGAGCCCACAGCCGCGAAGGAAAAATCCAGGTGGAACTGGCCCAACTAAAATATATGCTGCCGCGCCTGACGCATCTGGACACTTCCCTTTCCCGTCTGGCTGGCGGAATCGGCGGCACCGGTCCCGGCGAAACAAAATTGGAAATTGACCGCCGCCGCATCCGCGAACGCATTCATCGTCTTGAAAAAGATTTAAAAGCGATAACAAAATCACGTCAGCAGCGTTATGGCAGAAGAGAAAAAACGGGGCTGCCCATTATTTCTATAGTCGGCTATACCAATGCCGGCAAATCCACGCTTCTCAATACCCTGACCGGGAGCTCGGTTTTAGTTGAAGATAAACTATTTGCCACGCTGGATACAAAAAGCGCGAGGCTGCGCTTTCCTAAGGACACAGAAGCCATCATAACCGACACGGTAGGCTTTATCCGCAATCTGCCGGAGGAATTATTCACTGCTTTTCGGGCAACACTGGACGAACTGCTTGATGCCGATATCCTTCTGCATGTGATTGACGTAAGCAGCAGCCAGTTTGAAGAACAGATTTCCGCCGTAGAAAAAATTCTGGAAGAATTGGGAATTAACGACAAGCCGACTATAAGGGTGCTCAACAAGTCCGACCGCGTCACCGATAAGGAATTGCTCGAAAATCTCTGCCGCCGTTTTGACGCCATTGCCGTTTCGGCGCTAAACAAACGGACACTTTTCGGATTGATGGAAAAAATAGAATCCTTGCTTTCCGGTAAACACCTCTTTTCACTGCGCTGATTTTATGCTATTGAAATATATAAAGATGTAATTCTTCGTACGCCAACGGGAGACGGGGAATCTTAAATATATATTTTTATTTGAATTATTTTATGAGTGAAATTATCTGGCATGGCAAAATACGGCCAGAACCTGGCTTAAGCCTTCCAAGTAATGCCCCAAACAGCTTATTTGCAAATTGTCTTGGCAAGCGGACATTTCCAGGAAAAGAATAAATAAACATACAGATTGGAATGCATTCATGAATAAGGATTTTATTGAAATACGCTGGCATGGCCGGGGCGGTCAGGGCGCGATAACGGCAGCAAAAATTGTTGCCGGAGCTGCTTTCGTCTCCGGTTACGCGGGCGTGGTCATGGCGCCTACCTTCGGCACCGAACGCAGAGGCGCGCCGGTTATGACATCTCTGAAAATATCAAAGACAAAAATTTATGATTTATCACCCATCGAAACTCCGGACATTGTCGTTGTTCTTGACCACCTGCTGCTCAAAGAGGCGGATGTCACCCATGGCCTGAAACCCGGGGGGATTATCGTTCTGAACACACCCATGTCTTTTGAATCTTACCACTTTAAAGATTACAGGCTGGCCACCGCAGATATTACAGCCATATCCGTTGAAGCAGGCCTTCCTCACGGCATGGTTAATACCGGGATCATCGGGTCACTGGAAAAAGCAACAAACCTTCTGGGAATCGATATCCTGATTAAAGGCATTGAAGAGGAATTTCGCACAAGAAAGCCTGATAAGAATTCATTGGCTGCCGGGATTGCCTATAAACGAACTGTGTCGGGAGGTTGAAAATGGGCACCAGAAATTACAGAAGAAAAACATCACACAGTGAAAACGGGCCGGGTGACGGTGGAAGAACCGGTTCATGGAGGGTGGAGCGACCGGTCTTGGATCAAAGCCTCTGCATCCCCTGCAAGAGGAATAAAGAAGCTTGCTTCATCTGCTGGCTGTTCTGTCCGGAAATAGTTATCTCCCGGACGATACCGCCAAAGGTCGACCTGGAATACTGCAAGGGATGCGGTATCTGCGCCGAAGAATGCCCGACCAAGGCCATCACCATGGTGGACGAAGCTAAATTTTCAGAAGAAGACACGGAAAAGAAAAAAGATAAGGATTAAGTACCATGCATATTATAGAAAATGGAAACGTTGCGGCAGCTCTGGGTGTTAAACTTTGCCGTGCAAATGTGATAGCGGCCTATCCTATCACCCCTCAGACCCCGCTTACGGAAAGACTTTCCGAATATGTTGAACTGGGACAGATGAAGGCCGAATACATTCCCGTAGAGAGCGAGCATTCCGCCCTCGCCGTATGCATTGCGGCCTCATCGGCAGGCGCAAGGACTTTTACGGCAACCAGTGCAAACGGCCTTCTTTATATGCATGAACAGGTCCAGTGGGCGTCAGGCGCAAGGCTTCCTATTGTAATGTGCGTTGTCAATCGAGCGGTGGGCGCCCCATGGAACGTCTGGAACGATCAACAGGACTCGATTTCACAGCGCGATACCGGCTGGATACAAATCTACTGCTCTGACCACCAGCAGATCATTGATTCGGTTATTAAAGCCTTCTGGCTGGCGGAGAAAGTGAGCATACCCATCATGGTCTGCTATGACGGGTACATCCTTTCTCATACCTACATGCCGTTTGATCTGCCCGAGCAGGGAAAAGTCGATGCATTCCTGCCGCCATATAAGCCGGACTATGCCCTGAGCCCCGATGAGCCTGCCAATCTCAATACAGTGACCCTGCCTGATGTCAGGACCGATGTCAAAGGCGAACTGGCCCACGGATATATGGAGATTCGATATCTGCTTCAGGAAGAGCTGCGGACAACACTGATGGCAGCAGCCGAAGCGGAAAAAAGATTTGCCGGGATATTCGGCAGAAGCGGTGATCCGTATATTGAACCTTATCGCTGCGATGACGCGGACTATGTTGCCGTGGGCCTGGGATCGATTACCTATCAGCTGCGGGTCTGTGTTGATCTTTTAAGAAAAGAGGGCATTAAAGTTGGTATCATGGGCGTTCGCTTTTACAGGCCTTTCCCTGATGTTGCAATAGCAAATGCCCTGAAAGGGAAAAAAGGCGTAATCGTCTTTGAAAAGGCATTGAGCTATGGCTATGAAGGTGCGCTGGCATCGGATTTGAAATCCGCACTTTATGAACATCTTGCAGGCACAGGAACCCTGCCATTTGTCCAGAATTTTATTTTGGGAATCGGCGGCCGCGAAATTCGAACAGATGATTTGACGCAAGCCCTAAGAGCGGCAACAAAGAGCAGAGTCTCGAAGGAGCCCACGTGGATTGGGCTAAAGCTATAGGAGAATTACATGCAGGCTAAAACGAACATCTTAAGTCTACCGATTCAGGAATTTGTCCATCCGGGAACAAGGGCATGCACCGGGTGCGGCCTGGCCATCGCCTACAGGGTCGGCCTCAAAGCCCTTGGCAAAGACACAATGCTTGTTGTGCCTCCCAGTTGTCTGACCGTGCTTCAAGGGCTTTTTCCTGTCGCCTCGACAAAACTTCCCTGTCTGAATGTGACGTTTGCGTCAACAGCCGCTGCCGCCACCGGAATTCTGGCAACTCTAAAAACACAGGGAAAGGAGCATATCACCGTAGCGGCCTGGGCCGGTGACGGTGGAACAAGCGATATCGGCTTGCAGGCTTTATCGGGCGCCGCAGAACGTGGCGACAACTTCATCTATTTCTGCTACGACAATGAAGGCTACATGAACACCGGTGTTCAGCGCTCCGGCACGACACCGATCGGCGCCATAACGGCAAACACGCCGTTTAAGGGAAAGTTACAGCAAAAAAAGGATGTTCCTGCCATCATGGCTGCGCATAACTTAAGCTACGTTGCCGCCTGTTCAGCCGCCTATCCGCTGGACCTCTACGACAAAATAAAATATTGCGTCAATCTGCCGGGCACCAAATACATACATATCCATATTCCCTGCCCGCCGGGCTGGGGTTATGACCCGCGATACGGGATAAAGATCGGCCGGCTTGCCGTTGAAACAGGATATTATGACCTCTACGAGATAATCAATGGTGAGTTTAAACTGACCGCGGCATCCGAAAAACTCGTTGAAAAACGGAAGCTGGTGCCGGTTATCGAATATTTCCGCGCTCAGTCACGATTCAAGATTCTAACGGATGCGCAGATTGCAGATATCCAAAATCAGATCGATAAAAAGTGGGCGGGATATTATAAAAAAGACGAGTGACAGCCACTTCTAAATCAAAGCGCTATCTTTGTTGACTTCGTCGCCTCGATATCATCTTTGATTTAGAAGCGACATAATTTGATCTCAATTGGATTTGATAGTTTGTATTGTCCCTTCGGGGATACACTTCCGTATCTAATACATTGAGGAAGCCGACGATGCTGCCAACAAAGTTAGTCGAAGAAGGCGACTTGGCATCAACATCCAAGCGCGGTCTTTACGGCATCCACGGTAATATTGCCGCCGGACATGATCATCACAACTTTTTTCCCCGCCAAACGGTCTTTTATTTTGTAAGCAG
>Ga0326728_10001202_pt1 | contig 92934 bp, 69 predicted proteins | sample MB3enrmetagenome_FD_207602 | JGI IMG/M metagenome (GOLD analysis project Ga0326728, IMG submission 207602) | Lab enriched peat soil microbial communities from McLean, Ithaca, NY, United States - MB31MN | ecosystem: Environmental > Terrestrial > Soil > Wetlands > Peat | place: USA: New York... | reverse complement strand
CAACTTCGGAGCGGGAGCGGCCTGCCGCGCGGCAGGCCGCCTGGATGCGCTCTTCAATGCGGGCGAGGTTGTCGGCAAGTTCGGTCATCGCCCTGCCCTCACAGCTCTAGCGGCCGTGTTCTTCAAGGTACTTCTCAACCTCAAGAGCCGCCGCGCAGCCCGAGCCGGCCGCGGTGATAGCCTGGCGGTAGCGCCGGTCCTGCACGTCGCCGCAGGCGAATACCCCCGGAATCGGCTCGCCGTTCCGCGTGCAGAAGACCTGGCTGGCGGTCTTGATGTAGCCGTCCTGGTCCAGATCCATCTGCCCGGCAAACATCTTTGCGTTGGGCTCATGGCCGATGCCGAGGAACAGGCCGCTGACGGGCAGCTCGCTCACCTCGCCGGTCTTCACGTCGCGCAGCTTGAGGCCGCGCACATCCTTCTCTTCGACGCCGAGCACCTCTTCGATGATGGTGTTGGTGCGCAGCACGATCTGGGGATGCTCGGCGACCCGGTCCACCATGATCTTCGAGGCCCGGAACTGGTCGCGGCGGTGGATGAGGGTGATCTTGGATGCGAAGCGGGTGAGGAACAGCGCCTCCTCCATCGCCGAGTCTCCGCCGCCGGTCACCGCGATCTCCTTGCCGCGGAAGAAGAATCCGTCGCACGTTGCACAACTTGAAACGCCGTGGCCGATCAGGGCCTGCTCGCTGGGCAGCCCCAGCCAGCGCACGCTCGCGCCGGAGGCGATGATGAGCGTCCGCGTGAGAATCTCGCCGGTAGAGGTCTTCAGCTGGATGGGCCGGGCGCTCAGGTCGGCCGAGACCACGTGGGCCAGCTCATAGGTCGCGCCAAAGCGGGCGGCCTGCTTCTTCATGTTGGCGATCAGGTCGGGCCCCTGAATCCCCTCCGGCCAGCCGGGGAAGTTCTCGACCAGGCTGGTGATCGACAGTTGCCCGCCCGGCTCATGGCCCTCGAGAACCAGCGGGTTCAGCCCGGCGCGGGCGGTATAGATGGCGGCGGTGAGTCCGGCGCAGCCGGACCCAAGGATTACGGTATCGCGAATGTCTGTCATGGCTTACTTTCCTGATTTTAGATGGCAGGGGTGGCGGGAAGGATGCAAGTCGGCAAGTCAGCGAGTCAGCGTACCCCCCGGGGGGAACCGTGCGTTGTGGACCGAGCTTTAGGCAGGGCCGAGGCGCTGACTTGCTTACTTGCTGACTCGCTAACCCGCTAGAGCCCCAGCACCGTGCGTTGCGCGGCGAAGATCTGCTTGAGGCCGGCCTCGGCCAGATCGAGAAGCTCATTCAGATCCCGGCGCGAGAAGGACCCCTTCTCCGCCGTCGCCTGGGTCTCGATGAGGCCGCCGTCCTCGGTCATCACCACGTTCATGTCCACCTCGGCCTGGGAGTCCTCCTCGTAGCAGAGGTCGAGCAGCGGCGCGCCGCCCACAATGCCCACCGAGGTGGCCGCGACCAGCTGCTTGAGCGGCGAGGCCTTCAGCGTACCGGCCTTGACCAGCGCGTTCAGGGCGATGGCCAGGGCCACGGTGGCTCCGGTGATGGCCGCCGTGCGGGTTCCCCCGTCGGCCTGGATCACGTCGCAGTCGAGGATAACCGTGCGCTCGCCCAGCGCCTGCATATCGATGGCCGAGCGCAGACTGCGGCCGATCAATCGCTGAATCTCATGGGTCCGCCCGCCGATCTTGCCCCGCTCGCTCTCTCTTGGCGTCCGGGTGACGGTGGAGCGCGGCAGCATCGAGTACTCGGCCGTGACCCAGCCCCTGCCCGAGTTGCGCAGCCACCCGGGAAGCGAGTTCTCAATGGTGGCGCAGGCCAGCACCCGGGTGTTGCCGAAAGACACCAGCACCGAGCCCTCGGCCGTCTGGACGTAGTTCGGAGTCAGAGTAAGTGTGCGGAGTTCGGCGGCAGCGCGGCCGCCGGGACGGAAGAAGGGGATCGAAGCAGGCATAGGTAGATTGTAAGGGCAGGGGCCGGCAGACCAAGTGGCCGGGGGGGACTAAGTCCCTAGTTCCTCATCCCTGCCTCTAACAAATCCTGGGCAGCTGTTCTCCGATCATCGGCGCAATCACGCGGGTTGCTCCCATCGTCGTCCGCGCAATCAACATCTTCTTGTGCTCCGCCGTCGCCGTCCCGATCCGCGCCGCGTCGCGCCCTAAAGGATGCGCGCGCAGCACCTCCACCACCCGGTCCGCCGCTTCCGCCGCCACAAACAACACGGCCTTGCCCTCATTGGCCACGTACACCGGATCGAGTCCCAGCAGCTCGCATGCCGACAGAACCTGCGGCCGCACCGGCACCAGCGCCTCTTCGATCGTGATCCCCACATCGGATGCGGAAGCAATCTCATTCAGCGTCGACGACAATCCACCCCGCGTCGGATCGCGCATCGCATGAACCGCGCTGCCAACCGCATCGAGCACTCCGGCAATCATCCCGTTCAGCGCCGCGCAGTCCGACCGTATCTCGCTTTCAAACTCTAACCCCTCGCGTACGCTCATAATCGCCATGCCGTGATCGCCCATCGTGCCGGACACTATCACCGCATCGCCCACCTGGACGCGGTTCGGGCCAACTTCGATTCCCTCGCGCATCCGGCCGACGCCAGCGGTCGTGATGTAGCAGCCGTCGCCGTGCCCGCGCTCCACCACCTTGGTATCGCCGGTAACGATGCGCACACCTGCAATACGCGCCGCTTCCGCCATCGCATCCACAATCGCGCCAAGCCGAGCAATCTCAAACCCCTCTTCCAGAATGAAGCTCGCGCTCAAAAACTTCGGCTCCGCCCCCGAAACGGCAAGATCGTTCACCGTCCCGTTCACAGCCAGCTCCCCAATCGACCCGCCCGGAAAAAACAACGGCTGCACCACAAACGAATCGGTGCTCATCGCAATCCGCCCGCCGGCGATCTCCAAGACCGCCGCATCGCCCAGGTTCTCAAGCTCCGGATTTCGAAAGGCCGGGACAAATAAGTACTCCACCAACTCGTTGCCCAGCTTGCCCCCGCCCCCATGACCCATCACAATCGTCGGGTAGTCGCGCAGCGGCAGCGGGCAGCTCCAATTGCTCAGATCGAACGATGGCTTCGTCAAAGATAAGCTCCTAGCTTCAAGCCTCTAGCATCTAGTTCCAGTATGGGTTGAACCAGCAGGAACGGCTTCCAGCAAATTCGCATCGCGATAGGCCAAGGTTCAACGCGCCAGCCACGCAGCTAACAGCTAGAAGCTAGGAGCTAGAAGCTGCTTTCCCGTAATTAAAGTACGCCGCGCAGGCCCCCTCGCTCGAAACCATTGTCGCCCCCAGCGGCCGCCTCGGCGTACACTCCTTGCCGAACGCCGGGCACTGGTTCGGCTTCATCGCCCCGCGCAACACCTCTCCCGCGTGGCACAGCGCCGACTCCACCGTCCGTATCCCCGACGTATCAAATCGAATCTCTGCATCGAACTCCCGGTACGCCTCGCTCAGCCTCCAGCCACTCTTGGGAATCACCCCGATCCCCCGCCAGGCCCGGTCTGTCACCTCGAAGACCTCGCCCAGAAGCTTCTGCGCACCCTTGTTCCCCTCAAAGGTCACGATGCGCTCGTAGGCGTTCTCCGCCCGAGCCTCGCCTCGCTCCAGTTGCACCACGGCCCGCCGAATCCCTTCCAGCAGATCGAGCGGCTCAAAGCCCGTCACCACAATCGGCACATGGAACTTCTCCGCCAGCGCCGGATACTCCCAGTACCCCATCACGCTGCACACATGCCCCGCGGCCAGAAACCCATCGATCTTGTTCCCTGGCGTCGACAGCAGCGCCTCAATCGCCGGCGGCACCAGCACATGGCTCACCAGCAGCGATAAGTTCTTCAACCCCCGCCGCTTCGCCGCCACCACCGCCATCGCGTTCGCCGGAGCTGTAGTCTCAAACCCCACTCCGAAGAACACCACCTGCTTCTCAGGATTCTTCGCCGCCAGGTCCACCGCGTCCAGCGGCGAGTACACAATCCGCACGTCCCCGCCCCGGCCCTTTACCTGAAACAGGTCGCCCCGGCTACCCGGTACGCGCAGCATGTCTCCAAAGGAGCAAAAAATAACCTCGGGCCGAGCGGCAATCGCCAGCGCCTTGTCGATCAACTCAAGAGGAGTGACGCACACCGGGCAGCCCGGCCCGTGCACCATCTCGATCCCTCGGGGGAGCATCTGATCGATCCCATTCTTCATGATCGAGTGGGTCTGGCCTCCGCAGACCTCCATGATCCGCCACGGCCGCGTAGTGACGGCATGGATCTCCCGCGCCATCCGCCGCGCCACATCTCCATCCCGAAACTCAGCCAGATATTTCACCAGGAAGCCATGCCCCCCAAACCGCCGTCACACCCGCTCCCGGAGGGAGCGAATGAAAGTAGCCCCGGTTGAAACCCGGGGTACTGTTCAACAACCACCCCGCCGTCCTGCAGGGACGGCATGACTTGCTAAGAACAGCTTCCATCCGGGCAACTGGACTTCGGTTTTCCGGCCGCGTGCTCCAGCGCCTCGTCCCCCTCGGCCAGCGCCTCGTCCAACATTCCCATCGCCCGGAACTCGGCCAGCGTCTGCTCGGCCGTCTCCTCATCGATCTTTGAGATGCCGAAGCCCACGTGCACAATCGTGTAGTCGCCCACGCCCACTTCTGGCACGTAGTCCAGGCACACCCGTTTGACCACGCCGCCAAAGTTCACCCGGCCCATCCGCAGGCCGTTCTCTTCGCCGATCTCTTCTACTTTTCCCGGAATCGCAAGGCACATAGCAACTCCCTTATAGCGCGATACACCCTAACCGTGAGTGATTTATATCACTTCGTAGCCCGATTGAGCCCCTGCCCCCCAGTCCCTAGTCCCTATTCCCTGCTTTTATTTTCCCGGTTTGCCGACCATCACTTCCGTCGCTTTGATGAGGGCTACGGCGGGCTCGCCTACTTTCAGGTTGAGGTCGCGTGCGCCGTCGGCGGTGATGATGGCGGTGACGCGCTGGCTGCCTACGCTGATGACGACCTTGGCGAGCAGGCCGTCGATGACCACCTGGACGATGGTGCCGAGGAGCTGGTTGCGTCCGCTGATCTGGGCGGTGCCGAGGTTGGCCTTTTCTGCGGGCAGGAACTCGTCGAGGGCGTCAATGGGGATGCGGTGGTGGCCGCCGGGGGTTTTGACGGTGCGGATGCGGCCGGTGAGAATCCAGTGTTTGAGCGCCGGATAGCTCATGCCGAGCTTTTCAGCTGCTTGCCTTGGCGTTAGTAGCGCGTCGCCGCCCATCGAAATCCCTCTTGGCTGGAAGTAACTGAAGGCAACTATAGCGGGTGGGCGCGACGGGCACAAGGCGGATTGAGATTGCACTCTAGGGGCCGGGGAGATCGGCCGAATGCGAGGCAGCGGCGGGGCTGCCGGGAGGCGCAGGCTGGCGGGAACGGGTTAGATTCCCACAGGTTTTCGGGTGACGGGAAACACTCGACAGGGGCGGATACGGGTGATAGCCTTCGGATGAATTTTCTTGGCTTTCCCGGGCGGCACTCAGCCCCCCCATTATTGGCTTCAAACCTTTCACACGGAGGAATCGTGATAGCACAGGTTTTGGTGTATCTAGTTCTTTGTATTGGCCTTCTGGTCCCGATTGCGGCGCTCGTCCAGCGCCGGATGCAGGGTTGGAACACGGGCACAGGCGCCTTCCTGAGGCGCCATGTGAAGATGGCGGCGGCCATCGCGGCGCTGTTCGTCCCCGCTTTTGCCCACGCGCAGGGAGAATCGGGTGGCGGCGAAGCCAACCTGGTGCTGCCCGATCTGAGCAGCGTTCACTTTTTCGGCATGACCGGCCACGCGCTGCTGACGTGGGGATTGCTGTTCTGCGTCGGCGGCCTGTTGTTCGGCCTGGTGATCTACGTGCAGCTGAAAAACCTGCCGGTTCACCGCACCATGCGCGAGATCTCCGAGCTGATCTATGAGACCTGCAAGACGTACTTGCTGACGCAGGGCAAGTTCATCGTCGTGCTCTGGGTCTTCATCGCGGTCATCATCTCGCTCTACTTCGGCATTCTGGCGCCGGTGCCGGGAAAATCGATCGCGGTCACGCTGCCGATCATTCTGGGCTTCAGCCTGGTGGGCATCCTGGGCAGCTACGGTGTGGCGTGGTTCGGCATCCGCGTGAACACGTTTGCCAACTCGCGCACGGCCTTCGCGGGCCTGCCCGGCAAGCCATATCCGGTGTTTGCGATTCCGCTTAAGGCGGGCATGAGCATCGGCATGGCGCTGATCTCAGTTGAGTTGCTGATCATGCTGTGCATTCTGCTGTTTGTGCCGCGCGAGTATGCGGGCCCATGCTTCATCGGCTTCGCCATCGGCGAATCCTTGGGCGCGGCGGCGCTGCGTATCGCCGGCGGCATCTTTACCAAGATCGCCGACATCGGCTCGGACCTGATGAAGATAGTCTTCAAGATCAAGGAAGACGACGCGCGCAACCCGGGCGTAATCGCCGACTGCACGGGCGATAACGCGGGCGACTCGGTTGGTCCGAGCGCAGACGGCTTTGAGACCTACGGCGTAACCGGCGTGGCGCTGATCACCTTCATCCTGCTGGCGGTCAAGAGCCCCGATATCCAGGCGCAACTGCTGGTGTGGATCTTTGTAATGCGCGTGGGGATGCTGGTGTCGAGCTCGTGCGCTTACTTCCTGAACGGCATTGTGGCCAAGGCCATGTTCAAGAATGCCGACGAGATGAACTTCGAGCATCCGCTGACTTCGCTGGTGTGGGTTACGTCGATTATCTCGATCGCTCTGACCTACGTTGTCAGCTACATGATGATTCCCACGCTCGGCGACGGCTCGCTGTGGTGGAAACTGGCTTCCATCATCTCCTGCGGAACGCTGGCAGGCGCGATCATTCCCGAGCTGGTGAAGGTGTTCACTTCGACCAGTTCGGCACACGTGCAGGAAGTGGTGACCTCGGCCAAGGAAGGCGGAGCATCGCTCGGCATCCTGTCGGGCTTTGTGGCCGGCAACTTCTCGGCCTACTGGCTGGGTCTTTGCATGGTGGCGCTGATGGGCATGGGCTACTACTTCAGCCTGGGCGCCTCGATGGCGGACCAGATGCTGGCTCCGGCCGTCTTCGCCTTCGGCCTGGTGGCCTTCGGCTTCCTGGGCATGGGCCCGGTGACGATCGCGGTCGATTCCTACGGTCCGGTGACAGACAACGCGCAATCGGTGTACGAGTTGTCGCTGATTGAGAACGTCCCGGGCATCGAAGCCGAGCTCAAGAAGGACTTCAACATCGACGTGAACTTTGAGAAGGCCAAGCACCTGCTCGAAGCTAACGACGGCTGCGGCAACACCTTCAAGGCTTCGGCCAAGCCGGTACTGATCGGCACGGCGGTGGTGGGCGCAACCACGATGATCTTCTCCATCATCATGGCGCTGACCAATGGATTGACCCACGGTGTGCAGAACCTTTCGCTCCTGCATGCGCCGTTTATGCTGGGGTTGATCACCGGCGGCGCGATGATCTACTGGTTCACCGGCGCATCGACGCAGGCCGTAACCACGGGCGCTTATCGGGCGGTCGAATTCATCAAGGCCAACATCAAGCTCGAAGGCGTTGAGAAGGCCTCGGTGAGCGACTCGAAGAAGGTGGTGGAGATCTGCACCAAGTACGCGCAGAAGGGCATGTTCAACATCTTCCTTGCCGTCTTCTTCGCGACGCTGGCTTTTGCGTTCTTTGAGCCGTTCTTCTTCATCGGCTACCTGATCTCGATTGCGATCTTCGGCCTCTACCAGGCGATCTTCATGGCCAACGCCGGCGGCGCCTGGGACAACGCGAAGAAGGTGGTCGAGGTGGACCTGAAGCAGAAGGGCACGCCGCTGCATGACGCCTGCGTAATCGGCGACACGGTTGGCGATCCCTTCAAGGACACGTCTTCTGTGGCCATGAACCCGGTGATCAAGTTCACCACGCTGTTCGGCCTGCTTGCCGTGGAGCTGGCGGTGACGCTGACCGCGAGCAAGCCGGTGCTGGCCGAGACGCTGGCCGTGGTGTTCTTCCTGGTGTCGATGTTCTTCGTGCACCGTTCGTTCTACGGGATGCGGATCGAGACCAAGTCAGTGAAGTAGTTTTTGTTCTGCAAGTCTGAAAAGCGCCGCCCGGAGACGGGCGGCGCTTTTGTTTTGAGTCGAGGTTCGTCAGCTAATCGAATTGCATTGCGCGGTCACCTTTGCGATCGCGCTCGTGCTCCCGAAATTGCCGGTAAGACCAACGCAGTCCCACGTGCAACTTCGCCCTGAGCCGCAGTTATATTTTAGTAAACCACAAGAATTACTTACTTAAGTAGCTTGTCCTTTCGTAAGGCCTCATACAGTAAGCCTCATCACTTACATATTGACTTTCGTTATTAATAAGCTATGCTCCAACCATCCCCAATTCGTCGGGTACGACGAATCCAACGCCCCTCACACACTGAGTTTAGGAGCTTGCTTTCCCTTGCCCATAGGAGGGAGGACTCGCCGCCCATCTGACAGACGAGACGAGCAAAACCGGTTCTTGACTAATCAGGAGATTCTAATGGCTACTGCAGAAACCCAACTCAAAGACTGGTTCACCGATCTCACAGCCTTCAGGACTTGCTGTGCTGATGTCAACACGGACGCTGGCAAGCTCTCGATGCTGCGCTTTGCAGAATCCAAGATCGCCGACTTGCTTGCCGCTCCCCCATCGAACGATCAGCCCCAGTTTGCATTGTGCGCATCGAATGCAACCAAACTTCCGGTCTCGCAGGCAGCCATCACTGCTGCCGCGACGTTTCTGGACCTTCTCGAGGCAGTATGGGCATTCCCCAACCTCTACATCGCTAATTACGTGCTATCGATGTGCCCCAAATTTGCTGCGATGAACGTGGGCGATTTTCTCCTACAGAAAGTCAATGCAGTTTTCCCCGGAGGCGCCGCTGATCCTCTCTGGATAGCAATCGACTCTGCCTTGGCTGGGATCATCGATAACTCGTGCTATAGCCCGAAACAGCGCGCCGCAGTGGCAAAACTTGTTGCGGACCCGACAAAACAGATCACAGACGTGGTCAACCAGATTGCGGTGCTCGGATGAAAAAGCATCTCCTTATGTCTTCCGTACTCTTTCTTTTCTTGACGACGGTGTGTATGCCTTGCGTGCTGCGCGGTCAGGCTCCCGTGCCACCTACCATCAGCCTGCCTATCACCACGAATGCCGGCGCCTCTTATCCCAGCATGCGTCCCGCTGCCTCAATTGAGGTGTTTCTCAATGCACAGGGAAAAATTGATGCGAATGGCCTGGCATTGGTCAGTGAAATCATCAATGCTGAGGATCATGGGTGGGATTGCGCAAGCGTCTCTTCCTACGTTGTCATGGACCAGGATGCGAATACTAAGATCCCCATTTCGGCCATTCTTCCGGTTGGAAAAGAGAGCTGCAAGGATCGCCCGACTCCGGCGCCCGTAAATATATTGCTCAATGCCCATGTGAACTCGACCGACAAGTATGTTGTTTCGCTGACCGGGTTGCCGAAAGGTGCCGCTGCTGTCCAGTCCTCAGCGCAGAAATTCAATACCGCCACTGCATACAGCGTCTCCATCGTTCCCCAGGGTGTTCCCGGAGAATCGCTGACCAATGGCAATACCAGGGACGTCGGTCAACTGACCGTCTCCTATAGCGCTCCATTCATTGGCAATTCCCCGTTCTTCGTGAACACCAAGGATCTCTTCTCGACCGACGAGAAGGACAGCAAGAGCGCCTTTGCGGCCACCGGCGGAGTGGAGTTTCGGCTTTTCCGGAACTGGTATACACCTGTCCAACTCAGCGAGTCCGTCCAGGGCAACCAGATAGCAACAGCGCTATCAGCGGTGAGCAATCTCTCTGTCAATGGCCTTGTCCCCTGGTACTGGACACGTAACGCATTCAACAATGGTTGGATCGATGCCGGGCGTGCTCCGGAGTTCTCACTGGCCGCACAATATACGCACAGGTTTGCTCAGGTGGTTACAGCGAAGACAAAGCTGCTATCCGTCGAAGACTCCTCGATCAATCCTGCCCTGAACATTGAGCCGTTTTATCTTTTCCCCGCGATCTGCGCAAGATATCAGAAATGGATCAATCCCAAACAGGCTTCCACGACCTCACGCCAGTTTTGCCTTGGGTCCCAAATCGACATCGGAACCTGGTATCTGCCGCTCGACAAGACAAAGACAGGAAGCCGGCAGGTAGAGGGGTACGGGGATGCATCCATCCTCATCCCGCTCTCCAACCTAGATTTTGGTATCTTTCCACTAGTCCAAAAGGACAATCTCATGAATTCTCAGCTGCACATCGAGTATTCCGACTCTGTGAATGCGGCGAATAACTATGCCAGGTCGCGTCAATGGACGTTTGGGATTGAAGTAATGAAATGAGGATATGCCGAAGTGCAAATCGTTTGACGCTTCGGCTAAATAGCGCGGTGCGGACTTTGGTTTGCTCTAGCCACCCGCGCATCGAGCGATACAGCGCGTAGAGCCCACGCTTTCAAGAACAGGGATGGGCTCTGGGAAGGGAGGGGCATGAATTCGGAGAAGAACCTTTTGCTCTTTGCATTCTTTGCAATCGCGTCCTTAGGTGTTGTTCTATTTGCATTCTTTGCCATGTGGTGGGGCCTGAACCTTTCCGTGCAGCCTCAGACCGTCGCGAACGTCCTGGCTCCGCTGGTGCTTACCGCGGCATTTATCGAGCGTGCTGTCGAGGTGATCATCAGTCCATGGCGCGGCCCGAAGGCCGACCGGCTAAAGGCTCTTTCCACGGGCAAGTCAAAATTGACGGCGACCGAAGAGGAACAGCGGACAGCGCCTGACGAACTGAAGAAGCATAAAGACGAGACCACTGTTTATGCCTTCGCCGCTGCGGTCATGTTCGGCCTGGTGGCCGCCATGGTGGGCGTGCGGGCGCTATGGCCGTTCCTCGGCGAACAGGCGATGACTACGTTCAAGAGCGCCAGCGCAGGCCAGCAAGGCACTTTTATCGTTTTCGATGTAGTGATATCGGCAGCTTTGATGGCCGGAGGCGCCAATGGGTTCCACTCGGTCATGAATGCTTTTACTTCCTTCTTTGACGCCAGCGCTCAAAAATCCCAGAATTCCGCCAACTCTTGAAGTGGAAGTGGAAACCGATTCTTCCCTGATCCTCTGCCGCAAGGATGGGCGACGGCAGCCACGGGAAGCCCCGAGCCAAGAAACAGCAGTCGCCCGCGAAGGCAGCTTGCCCTTTGCTTATTGCCCTTTGCTGCCGGAATGCCCTTGCTCCAATCTGTGCTCCGCGCAGGACAGTCAAGCCTTCCTGCAGGTGTGCCTTCCGGCCCTACCATTGCCTGTTCACGTCCTGGTGGGATCGCCGGCAATCTATTCGTGGCAAAACCGGGAAGGCATCAGGTAGGAAGCGCTTGATCTATTGATTCACAGCCGAGTGCACTCCGATTGAATGCAAAGAGCCCTTCTTAGTTTTTTCCAATTACATTTGTAAGTTTGTGGATGCGGTGGTAGGTGAGGTTTTGCTCATGAAGGGAGTCTGAGTGCCGATGGATGAGAAGACGCTAAGATACCGGGCCGCGCAGAGAATGATGCGGCGGGTCTCGGCGCACGCGAGGGGCTGCCATGCGCCGTTTTCTCACATTCTTCTCATCTTCCCTGCCGGTGGCGGCCGCTCTGCTGGGCGTGGCGGTGTGGCTGGCAGCCTGTTTGAGGCCGGCGGTGGAGAGTGGGGCGGCTGGAGCGGCCAGGATTGACGAGCAGCAGAGGCTTACGCTCGCAGGCAACGTGCATCCACTGGCGCGGACCGGGGTGGCGCTGGGGGCGGTGAGTTCGGGGACGCGACTGGAGCAGATGCTGCTGGTGTTGAAGGCGCAGCCCGGACGCCAGGCGGAACTCGACGGACTGGTGGCCGCGCAGCAGGATACTCAGTCGGCGGAGTATCACCAGTGGGTGACGCCGGAGGAGTTCGGAGTGCGGTTTGGGGCAGCGCCCGAGGATGTGGCCCGTGTAACAGCGTGGCTGGGCGGGCACGGGTTTGAGGTGGACGATCTGCCGGCGGGTGGGCGGCTGGTGGTGTTCTCGGGCACGGCCGGGCAGGTTGAGGAGACGTTTCACGCCGGACTGGAACGATATAACGTCGAGGGCGCGGCGCATATTGCAAACTCTCTGGATCCGGAGATTCCCTCGGCGCTCTCGGGCGTGGTTGCGGGCGTAGTGTCGCTGAACGACTTTCGGAGTGATTCGCAGGTGGCGCGGGTGACTCCGATGGGGCCGCTGCCGGAGTACACCGCGGGCGCGACACATTACGTGTTTCCGGCGGACTTTGCCGCGATCTACGATTTGACTTCGCTCTTCCAGTCAGGGACGACGGGGGAAGGGGCGGCGATTGCGGTCGCCGCCCGCAGCAACATCGCGTTGAGCGATGTTGCCAGTTTCCGGTCCGCTGCGGGACTGCCGGCAAACCAGCCGGTGGTCCTGCTGGCCGGGAGCGATCCGGGACTGGTGGCGGGAGATCGGCTGGAGGCGACGCTGGACGCCGAGTGGGCTGGAGCGGCCGCACCGGGAGCGGCGGTGAAGGTGGTGGTGGCGCCATCGACGGCGACGACGGACGGGATAGATCTAGCAGCGGCCTACATTGTCAATCACGCGGTTGCGCCGGTGCTGAGCGTGAGCTACGGCGAGTGCGAGTACCAGATGGGCGCGGCGCAACTGGCGTTTTACAACAGCCTGTGGCAGCAGGCGGCGGCCGAGGGGATCAGCGTGTTTGTGGCTTCGGGCGACGCGGGGGCCTCGGGCTGCTCGGCGGCAACGAGTTCGGCCGGAATGGGTCCGGCAGTGAATGGGCTGTGCAGTTCGCCCTATGCGACGTGCGTAGGCGGAACACAGTTTAACGAGGGCGGAAATGCGTCGTACTGGTCGTCAACCAACGCCAGCGGCTACGCCTCCGCCCTCTCTTATATTCCCGAGCAGGTGTGGAACGAGAGCGCGCTTGCGGGCGGCTCGGGGCTGTGGGCCTCGGGCGGAGGCATCAGCACGGCATATGCGCAGCCACTGTGGCAGCAGGAGGTGAGCGGGACGGCGCAGGCGGGCGGGATGCGGGCGGTTCCGGATGTAGCTCTGATGGCGGCCAGGCACGACGGCGCGATGGTCTTTGAGAACGGGGGATTCGCAATCGTTTCGGGTACGTCGGTGTCGGCCCCGGCCTTTGCGGGAGTAATGGCGCTGGTGGTGGCCCAGCAGAACGGCGCGGGACAGGGGAATGCGAATCCGCGGCTTTATGCGCTGGCCGGAGCGGGAGCGGGTGTGTTCCATACGACCCAGGCGGGCGACAACAGCGTGCCGGGTGTTACGGGGTTCGCGGCCGATGGCGCGGAGTACAACCTGGCGACGGGTCTGGGCTCGGTGGACGGGGCGGTGCTGGTGAGCCGATGGGCTTTGCAGGCGCAGCCGTGCGGAACCAGGCTGCTGCGGGTGCGATGCGGGGGCTGGCCGCCACGGACGCCGTTGAAGTGAGGCCGGCGCGTGGGACGACGCCGGCCTTCTCAATCGATTAGCGGTGGTGGGTGGCGAGAAACTCGATCACCTTGGGAAATGCGGTGGGAATGCTGGACATGTGAGTGCCGTCGGGGACCTCGAAGTAGGTGATATCGAGGCCGGCGGCCTTGAAGCGCGCGTACTCGGCCTGTGCCTGAGCGCCGTGCATGGCCGTGTCTTTGGTGCCGGCATCTGCAATGATCGGGATTCCCTTGAGCTTTTCAAGCGGGTAGTCGACGTAGCCGAAGCCGCCGGACATGACGCCGAGTGCGGCCCATTTCTTGGCGTACTTCTGGCCGAGGTACCAGGTGCCCATGCCGCCCATGGAGTGGCCCATCAGGTAGACGCGCTTGGTGTCGACCTTGTACTCCTTCTCAACGATCGCGAGCACGTTCAAAACGTCCTTTTCGCTGAGGTCGGTGACGCGCTGGGCTTCCTCGGGGGTCCACTGCGGGCGGCGGGCGTTGATGGGATTGGGCGGAATGCCGGGATCGAGTTGGACCGTGACCCGGGGCAGAGTGCCGGCGCCGTATCCGCCGAAGTCGCTGTAGCCGAAGGGCTCAACAAAGATGAAGCCGTACTTCTCCATCAGGCCGGGCATGCCGTAGGTATCGCGGAAGAAGTAGTTCTGGTTGGCTCCAGCGCCGTGCAGGGCGAGGATGAGCGGCAGCTTCTTTTTGCCGTCGTAGCCTTTGGGCACGTAGATGCGGTAGGGGGATTCGACCTTGCCTTCGGCAAAGTAGTAGTGGCGCTGCTGATCTCCGGTTGCGCCGGGGGTCTGCGGCTGTTTGGCGAGTTCTTCGCTCGATAGCTGGGGCGGGCGGTTGGGCTGGCCGGCGGGCGCGGGTGCTGGAGCCTGTGAGATTAGTGGGAGTGCAATCAGGAGACAGGCTGCGAGCGCGGCGCAGGCGCGGGCGATGCGGTTCATCATCGATCCCTCCTATTTGGGTCAACAGGCTTGAAGACAGGCTGCGAAAAAACGCCGTGCTCGAAGCCGTGAACATTATAGGGAGGGGGAAGGGATAGGGGCGAATCGGGAGTTTGTGGTTGGTTGAGAGGGGCAGGTTGAGAGTCGAACTTTCCCACCCTAACGACATAGAACGTCGTTAGGATGGGGGCGCCCGCTGCGGCTGATTACGCTACGAACTCGAAGGCCTCGCCGACCTTTTCCTGCGCGGTGGCGGGGTCGTAGAGGTTGCGGTCGATCTCGAGGATGATGGCTTCGGGCTCGGCTGCGGCTTTGATCTGCGCCATCGTCTGGGGCCAGTCGATGGCGCCGTCGCCGGGCCAGAGGTGCTCGTCTTTGACGCCGTGGTTGTCGTGGGCGTGCACAGTCGTGATGCGCTTGCCGAAGGCGGCGATGGCCTCCTGGACGCCGACGGTCATGTGGGCGTGGCCGAGGTCGAGGCAGACGCCGATCGAGTCAAGGTGGCCGGTTTCAAGGATGGTCATGAGGTTCTGCGGGGCGGTGTGGTCGCTGGTCAGGTTTTCGACGAGGACTCGCACACCGAGGGGCCGGGCGAATGCGCCGAGATGTTCGAGAGCGGTGAGCGAAAACTCGAGGGTCTGGGGCGAGAAGTTGTCCCACTTGTCGCCGAGGTGGACGACCAGGTTGCGCATTGGGATGTGCTCGGCGGCTTCGAGGGCGCGCTTGATCTCGTCCATGGCCTCGATACGTTGCGACTTGTCGGAGCTGACAAGGTTGAGGGCCATCGCCCCGGAGCGGCCCAGAGCCCCCTCGGGAAAGATGGGCGCGTGCATCGAGAAGGGCACGAGCGGATTGGAGCGGAACCAGGAGGCGAGTTCGAGGATGTCTTCGCGGCGGGTGTAGTCGAAGTGGGGACGGGCAGCGTAGATCTCGACGCCCTCCGCGCCGGAGCGGTGGGCGAACTCAAGCAAACCGGGATGAAGGCGGTGCAACTGAAAGAGGTGCGTGGAGAGAATCTTAAGCATGATGGGGAGGTACCTCTGGATGAAAGCGGAATCGAAGCCGGAAGTTGAAAGCTCCGGCCAGGGACTCAGGATCGAAACTCTATCAAGAGCATTTTCGCATCCCAGGGGGAAGGTTGTGGGGCGGCAGGCTGCCTAATGGATGGTCATGAATCAATTGGGCGCAATCCGGCAGCAGGTGAAGAATCAACTCTTTTCGTGCTTCATCAAATGCCTGCTCCAGTGCCCTCAACTTCCTCCTCTGATCATCCGGGACATTTCCGTCCCTGTCTGGGCGTTATTTGGCCTTCCGATACTCTTCCGGAAATCAGCAAGTCGCGTCTATTTCAATTCCACCTTGCTCTTAAGTGCTAGACAACAATGCGGGGTCATAACATTCTCTCAGGGAAGCATTTGCGACCTGAACCGATCTGCCTGATCGATGAACTTCGTCGGCTGCGCAAACCAATGATATGTGTGACAATATCTTCATCGGATATAGCGTATCCCATTCATTACAAATGCATTGCAGTGGAGGTACCCAAGAGTGAGTTCTTTGGCAAGGCACGCCAACCTGTCGCTTGGAACGGTGGGCTCCTTCCGGCTTGATGCCGTCTGCTTGGTTTCTGATGGGGGTCAAGGCCTGCGCCTTGTCGTCAACGCGCTTGCCGACGAGCGGATTTGTAACGGGAATGTCGGCTTCCAGTCTCTAATCCGCCAAACTACCCCAAGGTCAATCCCCTGCTTTCTGAAAGATCATCTAACCGTTTCATTACAAACAGCTTCCTGGCAACCCACGCTTGCCGATTATTTCTCCCACCGGACTATCCTGATTCTGTAGTGCAATCTTAGCCGGGGAAGAACGGACAACCCCGCGTCGAATCACCTAACCACCTGACCACCTAACCAATAACCCCTTTAGAATGTGATAGAACGACGGAAGTCGTTGATTCTGGGATAGTTGGTTGAAATTCAAAAGTGTAATTCGTTGATTCCAAAGGTCCCCGACCCGAGGTATGGGTGGGGGGGATATCGGGGGGTAGGGGTATGGATCTCCTGCGAAATGCTTCGGGCAGGCCCTACGGCGTCTCCGACGGGTCCGCCGACTCCGCCAGGTTCAGGTCCACAAAGCTGTTTGGCCCCGGCGTCAACCCCGGCGCGTTGCACATTCCGTCCGGCGTCGTGTTCTTCGGGCACCCGGCGCTGAATTGCTGCCTTCGCGGCGACTGCGCGTACTGCCAAACCGGTACCCACACGTTCGGGTCCCGCGAAAACTCAGGAAACGCTTTGGGCTTCTCTACCGTGCAACCCGGCGACGGTGGACACTGGTCATCGGCAATCCACAGCGCCAGCCGCGTCGCGGTCTTGTGCCCCAGTTCCTTCTCGGTTCGCGCCGCTTCCTCGTCGGCAATGTGCCGCGCCGTGCTGATCAGTCCGCTCTCGTCCCTCACCGTAACCGCCGAGCAGTAAACTCCCGCCCGGTCGCCCGCCGCTCGCACCGCCTCGATCCACCCGAAGACGTAAGCCAGTTGCGGCCCCGTCATCCGCCCGCCCTCTTCCTGGTCCAGAAAAATCAGAACTCCGGGCGCGAATCCCTCCCGCGCCGCCGCGGCAACCGCTGCCTTTCCGTCGGCTCTGCCCATCGCTCCGGCTGCCTTGGCGTCGGGCCCCAGCTTATCCTCCAGCCGTCCGTTGAAAAGAACCAGAAAGCCAAAGCCATACTGTTTCAGCAGCGCGCGCTTTCCGGTCCACGTGTTCGCCTTCGCTTCCGGAGGAGCGTTGAGCCAATAGCTTGTGTAGTCAAAGGTCTTGCGCAGCGCGGCAAGTGCGTCGTCGCCAGGATAGTAGTTCCGGTCAAAGCCCAGATAACGGCTCTGCGCGGGCGTCGCGCAGGCCAATCCATAAAGCAGAAGCATCAGAACTAGAGTTCGGCGGACCATGATCGCTCTCGCCGATTCTACCGGCTCAAGCCAACCGCGGGGAAATCTGCCGTCGTGCGGTTTCGTCAGGCCGCGGTTCCTGCTGCCTGTTCTTCGGCCTCGATCCGGCTGCCAACTTCGGCCGCAGCCTGAGCCAGCACACGATGGTGGATCGTGAACAACGCCAGCTCCAGCCTGTCGCCAACGCCGGTCTTGTCGTAGATCGAGCGCAGATAGTTCTTGATCACCTGCTCGGTCGTCTTCAGCCGGTTCGCGATCTCACGGTTCTTGCAGCCCTGAACGATCAGCGCCACAATCCGCATCTCCTTCGGCGTCAGCCTGTCCCGAACCCGCGTTCCCACCAGGTCGTCTTCCGCCGCGCCCGCTTGCGCCACCTGAGGCGGCTGCCAAACCTCGCCGGCTGCAACCCGCCGCACGCACTCGGCAAGCGCCGGTCCGCTCACGTTCCGGTACACAACCCCGTGAAACCCCTGCTGCAGATATCGAGCCGCGTCCTCGCTGTTCTCGGCAATCACAACTCCGCGGCTTCCCGTGCTCTCAAGCACCATCCGCAGACGGCCATATTCCGGCCGCAACGACGCCGCGAAGATCACAATCGACCCGGGAAACGTCGTGATCGCATGAAACATCCGCTCCAGATCCGTGCACTGCGCAATAATGCGCAGGTCCTCGTCCATCGCCAGAACCTTGGCGGTGCCTGCCCGAAAGATCGCTTGTGAATCGGCAAGGATTATCTTGTTCATCTCGTTGCCCCAGCTGCGGACTTGTCCCCGCTCTTGTTTGCGGCTCCATCAGGGCGTCTGTCGCACCCTATCAACTTCTATCGGCAAACACGGCCGCGCTCTTGGCGCTGTCCGCATTTGCAACACAACAAACAAACCTGGGGTTCCCGGTGAAGATACGATTCCCAATGTCACCGGACACTACTCTAAAGATTAACCTCTGCCACGCCACTGCTCCTATCCAAATCTTGCCGCTCCTCCAGAGCTGTCCTAACAGCAGGCCGCGCACCATCCAGCACCGGATCAGTTATCCGCCACTCATTCATCCGCGAAGCGTTATCATGATGGGGCATCGAATGCTACTTCCCATGAGGCCTTTCCCATGATCCGCATCCCCGATTGCCGCCTTCGCCTGATGCTCTCTGTCGCCATCGCTATTATCTCCGCGGCCTGCCTCCACGCCGCCACAACCTGCGATCCTCGCGCCTACGGCGCAAAGGCCGACGGGGCAACGAAGGATACCGCGGCCGTCCAGAAGGCCATCGATATTTGTGCCGAGAAGGGCGGCGGCACCGTGCATCTCAACGCGGGCACCTATCTCGTTGCTCCCATCATGATGAAGAGCAACATCACCCTCCAGCTCGACAAGGGCGCTACGCTGCTCGGCTCTCCCGATCACGCCGACTATCGTCCCAAGACCCAGTTCCGCGAGCCCGACGTTGAGCCTCTCGTCGGCGCTGAGAATGCAAGCAATATCGCCATCGTCGGCGAGGGAACGATCGACGGCAACGGCTCAAGCTGGTGGCAGGAGGCGCGCACCATCAAGGACCACGGCGTGCTCGGCAACCATCCCCGCCCCAAACTCATCGTTCTCGATCATTCAAAGAACGTCCGCATCGAAGGCGTCACCATACAGAACTCGCCCATGTGGCAGCTTGTGCCCTACTACTGCGATGGGGTCGTGATTCGCAACGTGAGCATTCTGGCCCCCTCGGACTCGCCCAACACCGACGCCATCGATCCCTTCTCTTCTTCGAACGTAGTGATCGATCACGTCTACTCCGATGTGGGCGACGACAACATCGCCATCAAGTCCGGGGCCATCAACTCGCCCGGCCCGGACTCGCCCAGCAGCAACATCGTGATCCGCGACTGCACCTTTATGCACGGCCACGGTCTCTCGATCGGCAGCGAGATCGCCGGCGGCGCGAACAACATCGTTGCCGAGCGCATACACTTCGACGGCACCGACAACGGCATTCGCGTCAAGGCCAACCGTGACCGCGGCAACGATGTCTCGAACCTCGTCTTTCGCGACATCGACATGAAGAACGTCAAGAACGCCATCGTGATCAGTGAGTACTATCCCAAGGTGATGCCTCCGGAGGACAACACCGCTGCGCCAGTCACTCGCCTGACGCCGCACTTCCACAACATCGTGCTTCAGAACATCAAGGCCACGGACTCGGGCACCGCCGGCGCGATTGTCGGTTTGCCGGAGTCGCCGGTGCGGGATGTGGTTCTTGAGAACGTCTCGATCGGCGCGAAAACCGGCCTCTCGGTAGGGTACGCCAGTGTTACGGTGCAGAAGCTCTCAATTCAGGTCGAGAAGGGCCAGCCGGTCGAGAAGCTAGTTGGCGCCGAAGTCTCGATCAAGTAGCTATTTCGGCATGCAACAGCAAGGGCCGCGCCATTGGCGCGGCCCTTGCTGTTGCGAAGACGTGTTTATTGGTTCACGCCGCTGGCCAGGAACCCGCCATCGACAACCAGGATCTGCCCGGTCACAAACGATGAGCTGTCGGACGCTAGATACACCGTCGCGCCTACCAGTTCCTCGGTCTTGCCAAAGCGGCCCATCGGAGTGCGCATCAGCAGTTCGTGTCCGCGCGGAGAACCGTCGAGCAGAGCCGCGTTCAGATCGGTGCGGAAGACTCCCGGCGCAACGGCGTTCACCGTAACGCCCTTCTTTGACCACTCGACCGCAAGCGACCGCGTCAGCGCCGCCACGCCGGCTTTACTGGCTGCGTAGGCCGCCACTTCGCTCAGCGAGACGAAAGTATTGAGAGACGCGATGTTGATAATCCGTCCGTAGCCGCGATCCAGCATGTGCCGCCCGAAGACCTGGCAGGCCCGCAGCGTTCCGGTCAGATTTGTGTTCACGATGTTGGTCCACTCTTCTTCCGGAAAGTCGAGTGTGGGCGCGCGCTTGATAATGCCGGCGCAGTTGACCAGGATGTCCACTTTGCCCAGGCTCGCGAGCGTTGCCTTCAGCACGTTCTCAAGCGTCGCTCGGTCGCCCACGTCGGAGGCGATGCGCACGGTCTTGCGGCCAAGAGCCTCGATCGCCGTTGCCGTCTCCTCCACCTGCTGCTGGCGGCGGGCCGTCGCCACTACATCCGCGCCGGCCTCTGCCAGTCCAAGGCTCAGCGCGCGGCCGATGCCGGATGTGCCTCCGGTAACGACCGCCACTTTGCCCTTCAAGCTGAAAAGCTCCGTACTCATATCTCGCTCCGTTGTGTTGTTGCCCGCTGCTCCACTACTTCCCGAACACGGGCAGAATGTGCCGTTCGTAGAGGTTCTCTGTTACGTTCTTCTGAATCACGGCCTCGTTGGCCTTGAGCAGATCGAGGTACCGGTCGCCCATCTTTGCCGCCACCTTGAACCCGACGTGCAGCAATTGGCGCAGACTCGGGTTGTAAGCCGGTGCGCCCTCGATGTGCCGCAGCGCCGAAGTATATTGCTCCGAGGTCCAGCCGTTGACCTGCTTGGCCGTGGGCAGTTTGCTCGCGTCAATGTCGATTACCGATGCGTAAGGCGCGCAGAGCTCGTCGCAGTGTTCGAGAGCCTGCGCGTAGACTTCCTTGGCCAGCTTGAGGCCGTCGCCGCCGGCCTCGGCCAGACCGATCAGCTCTTCGAGCCACGTAGTGCCCGCGGTCTTGAGATGGACGCCAGAGTCGAAGCGCTTCATGGCCGCGCGAATCGCCGGGTAGATTGAGAACTTGTCGCTGCCCGAGTGCACGCTGAGCTTCAGGTTCGACGGCAGATGGTACTGCTTGATGGCGAACGCGATCGCGGCCATGTCCTGCTCGATCTCTCGCTCGAACTGGGCCACGTCGCCTACATAATCCACGCCCTTGTTGAAGCGGCCGCTGAACTTGGGCGCAATCGTCTGCACCGGGATCCCCTCGTCGGAGATGGCGGCAAGAATAATCAGCAGATCGGCCGGGCTCTGCGCGCGGTCGGTCTCGTCCATCGAGACCTCGGGAATGAAGTCGCCTGCGCCCTTGGCGGCCACGATGGTGCGGTAGACCTCGCCGGCCTGCTTGATAGCGGTAAGGAACTTGCGCGCTGCCTGGACCAGTTCCTCGCGGGTGATCGTAATCGGCTCATCGAGGCCGGTTAGAGCGATCTTGCCAATCAGGTCGGAGTGGTTGGCGACAAAGCGGTCCACGTCGATCGGAGGGGCCGGCTGGCCGATGTAGTCTGCCACGTCGAGCGTGAAGAAATCGCAGGAGTTCATGAAGCGGCCGACCGTAACCGAAGTGATGTGGTCGGCGTCGCAGAAGTAGGGCAGCTTCCAGCCCAGCTCCTTGACTGCCGCATCGGCGGCGGCGCGCGTCGAGGCCGGCTCCGAGCCGATGATTGTGTGTTCGCGATTCGACTTGTTCCAAACGGGGGTGACCTCGATACCTTGCTTCAGCGCTTCCACCGAGGCCAGCAGTTGGGCCTTGGCCTGGTGTGCGAAGCGGTCGCCGGTGCCGATTGAATACTTGCTTAGCTTTAAGGCCTGCTTGCTCATTTCCTTGTGTCCTTCTGGTTAGAAACGGCTGCTATGCGCCCACAATCCCAGTCCGGGGTTGGGTACGAAGAAGACCTCTTCGCCGTGGACGCGGTTGATTCCCGGCCTGAGTGTTGCGGGTTCGTAGCGGTCGAGCATCGCTTCGATCTCCCCGTAATGGTATCCCACGCTCTCTACCTCTTCCTGTGTCAGGAACCCCGGGCACCATGTGATGCGGAAGCGACCGTCGGAAGAGCCGTGGATGAGATGCGCGGCCGCGCTCAGGTCGCGCGCCAGTTCCGGATTTTGCGCCACAGCATCGAGCGTGGCCCGCGTACCCCGGTACCCATACTTGCGAATCAGCGCATCGATGCCCGGGTCTTCGCCGAACTCGCGCACGCCCGGCGCAAGGATGATGAGTTCGGCCCCGTCGGCCAGCGCCATGCGCGTCCGATACACTGCCTTGTTGCCGATCCAGGTGCTGTGAAACTCGTTGGGGTCGAGATAAACAACGGCCTTGCGGATGGGCTCGGCCACCATCTCGAAGTTAACTTCGAGACTCAGTTCCGCGGCCCGTTCAAAGCATTCCACGTCGTCGCCGATGAACAGTCCGCGCACTGCCAGGCTGCCGTCGGGCTTCATCCCCACCACGGTGTGCGCGTAGACGATGGGCAGATGCTTGAGAAAGCGATCGGCTGCCAGATTCAGCACACGGCGCACCGGCGTATCGGCGCGGCCCATGATCCGCTCCATGCCGTAGACCGCGCCCAGATAATGGCTGCGGTTGATGCCCTCGCGGCCGCCCGTGCCCACCAGAATGTTCTTGGTGTAGTTGGCCATGCCGATGACTTCGTGCGGAACCACCTGGCCGATCGAGAGAATCAGATCGAAGCCGCCCTGCGCGATGAGCCGGTTCACCTGCGCCGGCCACGCGTAGTCGAGCTTGCCCTCGGACTGCTCGCGAATGAACTCAGCCGGCACCTCTCCGAGGGTTTCAATCTCGGTGCGCCAGTTGTGTACGCGAAACAGCTCCTGCGGCACGCCCGGAAACATGTGCGCAATTTGCTCTGGCCGCATGGGCGTGTGCGTACCGATCGCCGGCAGCACGGCCTTGAGCCGGTCGCCGTAGTAGTCGTAGGTGTAGCGGGTCAGCAGTCCGGCGCGGGAGTGCTCGCGGCTCTGGTCCGGAGGCACCGCCAGCACATTCGAGGGCGCGCCGATCTTCGCGAGCGCCTCGGTGAACAGACTCTTCAGCTGCGGCCCCAGGTCCGCGTTCGCGCTGCCGTGTGCGCAGTAAAGACTCATGCCGCGAGATTCACCTTTCTCAATCCGGGTGCAAGCGCTACCAGGATCAACAGCGCCACCAGGTACGCACTGCCCGCGATAATGAAAAGCGTAGCGTAGCTGCCGGTCAGGTCAAGAATGTAGCCGATGTACTTGGCCAGCAGAATGCCGCCAACCGAGCCCGCCATGGAACCAATGCCTGTAACCGAACCGACTGCCGAGCGCGGAAACATATCCGATGTGGTGGAGAAGATGTTGGCGCTCCAGCCCTGGTGCGCTGCCGCCGCCAGGCTCAGCAGCCCCACGGCCACCCACATCGAGTAGGTGTAGTTGATAAGAATCACCGGCGCCACCGCGCATGCGCACACCAGCATCGCCGCCAGCCGGGCTCTCTCGGCGGAAAGGCCGAGCTTGCGGAAGGGAATCGGCAGCCAGCCCCCGCCGATGCTGCCGATCGTCGAGGCGTTGTAAACGATAATCAGCGGCAGTCCCAGGTGCGACAGATCCATCTGATAGCGCTTGGAGAAGAACGAGGGCAGCCAGTAGAGATAGAACCACCAGATGGGATCGGTAAGAAACTTGCCGATCGCGAAGCCCCAGGTCTGACGAAAGCCGATCAGCTTCAGCCAGGATGCCGCGGGGCCGGCCGGCGGCTCAGGCTCGCTGTTGATGTAGTTCAGTTCGGCCTTGCCGAGGCCGCGCTTCTCCGTGGGCTTGCGAAACGTAAGCAGCCAGATCAGAATCCACAGCGCGCTGAATCCGCCGGTGATGAGAAAGGCGGCGTGCCAGCCGAAGTGAATCGCAACCCAGGGCACTGCCAGCGGCGCAAGGATTGCGCCCACGTTGGCCCCGGAGTTGAAGATGCCCGTGGTCAGCGAGCGCTCCTTTTGCGGAAACCATTCGGCCACGGTTTTAATGGCAGCGGGGAAGTTTCCCGATTCACCAATGCCCAGGCAGGTGCGCGCAATGCCCAGCTGCAAGACCGAGTTGACAAGCGCATGGGCCATCGCCGACACGCTCCAGGCTGCCATGATGCATGCGTAGCCGATCCGCGTGCCCACCTTGTCCACAAAACGGCCGACGAAGATCAGTCCCAATGCATAAGCAAACTGAAAGAACGCCACGATGTTGCTGTAGGCAACCTCGGTCAGGGCGATTCCGCCATGGGCCGCATCGAGCATAAGAATCGGCTTGAGCAGGCCGATCACCTGGCGGTCCATATAGTTGATGGTGGTGGCGGCAAAGAGCATGGCGCAGACGGTCCAGCGCACGTTGCCGATGCGCTCGGCGATCGAGGTCTCTTCCGCGACCTGGTTTGTTCTATTTTCCATCGACTCCTCGCCTTGCGGGCTAAGCCGCGCTTGCCTTCCCCGGCCTAAAGCTTATAGGCCTTCTTCACTAGTCCGTTGGTCAGCTCGCGGGCTACTTCCAGAGCTTCGTCCTCATCCAGCCGGTGCTCGGCAACCAGCCGGGCCAGGAACGCGCAGTCTACGCGCCGCGCCACGTCGTGCCGCGCCGGAATCGACAGAAACGCGCGCGTGTCGTCGTTGAAGCCCACCGTATTGTAGAAGCCTGCCGTCTCGGTCGCCTGCTCACGGAAGCGCATCATGCCCTCGGGGCTGTCGTGGAACCACCACGACGGACCCAGGCGCAGGCAAGGATAGTGGCCAGCCAGCGGCGCCAACTCACGGCTGTACACTGTTTCATCGAGCGTGAACAGGATGATCGTGAGTTTGGCCTCGTTGCCGAAGCGGTCCAAGAGCGGCCGCAGGGCGTACACGTAGTTCGTCGGGCTCGGAATGTCCGCGCCCACGTCGCGCCCGTAGCGCTCATAGACCTTGCGATTGTGGTTGCGCACGGCTCCGGGATGGATCTGCATCGTCAGTCCGTCTTCGAGACTCATCGCCGCCATCTCGGTCAGCATCTGCGCCCGGAACAGCTCCTGCTCATCCTTATCGGAGCGGCCGGATACGATCTTTGCAAACAGTGCTGCCGCCTCGCTCTTGCTCAGGTCCGCGGTCTGTGCCGTGGGATGGCCGTGGTCGGTGGCCGTGCAGCCCATGGCGATGAACCGCAGTCGCGCCTTGCGCAGCGCCGCCAAATAGCCGCTCCACGTTGCCGTGTCTTCGCCCGTCTGTTCGCCCAGCTTCGCGATGTTGTCCGTAAAGCCCGCGTAATCCGCATCGACCACCGGATCGGGCCGGAAGGTCGGAATGATGTTCGCCTTCCATCCCGAATCGCGCACCGCCTGGTGATCGGCCAGCGAATCAAGCGGCGAGTCGGTCGTTGCCAGCGCACCTATATTGAACCGCTCGTAGAGCGCGCGGGGCAGATACTCGGGCGTCCTCAGCTTTGCGCTGATGGTGTCGAAGTACTCGTCCGCGGTCTCGGCCGAAAGCCGCTTCTCCATCCCGAACAGCGTCGCAAAGGCAAAGTCCAGCCACATGCGGGTCGGAGTGCCGCGGAACAGATAATAATGACTCGCAAAGAGCCGCCACACCTTGCGCGGGTCGGCGATCTTCGCCTGTCCGATCCCCAACTCATCGAGCGACACGCCCTGGCTGTACAACATACGAAAGACGTAGTGGTCCGGCTGCACAAACAAGGTAGCCGGATCGGGGAAGGGCTCGTTGCGCGCAAACCACCCGGCCTGCGTATGCCCGTGTGGGCTGTAGATGGGCAGCCCCGCCACTTCCTTATATAAGGCGCGTGCGATGGCTCGTGTGGCAGGGTCGGCAGGGAAGAGACGATCGGGATCGATCAACGCTGGTTTCATAGCACCCCCCAGACATCCAGGCTTGGAGAATCCTGTCGAGGTCAGACCACAGTATACACACTCTCGACTTTGTGGGCCATTTTTTTTGCCACCCACGCGCCTTGGGGTTCGCACGATCCCGGTGGTACTCTCGTCTTGCCTTCAATTTTCAGCGTCTCAGCTTTCAGACACGGCCACGGAGCAGCCTTGCACATGGCGCGAAACACGCAGAACGATCGCGACCCCCAACGCACCATGCAGGTGGTCAATCATATTCGCGCCCTCATCGAGGACGGAACCCTGCAGCCAGGGGACAAGGTTCCGCCTGAGCGCGAGTTTGCACGCATGCTCAAGATCAGCCGCGCCAGCCTCCGCACCGGCATTGGATATCTGGCCGCCATGGGCGTCATGAATGTCCGCCACGGCGTGGGCACATTCGTCGCCGACGGCCCCCCGGAGTTCGGAAAGACCTCGCTCAGCTTGATGAGCGCGCTGCACGGCTTCCAGTCCTGGCAGATGTTTGAGGCCCGCATCGTCATCGAGAGCCAGCTCGCCGGCCTGGCCGCCGAGCGCGGCACCGAGCAGCATCATGCATCTCTGGCCGACGAGGTGGCGGAGATGTTTGCCTCTCTCCACGCACCGGCCGAATACCTGGCCCATGACGTTCAGTTTCATCGCATCGTCTCGCAGGCCTCGGGAAACCCCATCCTGGCAGCCGTCATCGAGACCATAACCACGGCTCTTTACGAAAACCGGCTGCAGACCGTCGAGTACTCGACCGATATGCGAGAGTCGGCGGAGATGCACCGCGATATCTATCGCGCCATTCGCTCGCGGAACGCCGACGAGGCCCGCAAACTGATGAGAAAGCACCTCGAACTGGCCCGCCAGGCACAGCAACTGGAAAAGCACGAATTGTGAGGATCTGAGGCAATTTCCAGGAAACCGGCAAATGCCGGCAGCAGGACGAATCCGCAGGCAAACCAGCAGTTCTTAGCGGAAGATAGAGATATCTATATATAAATGTGATAGTTGCCTGATGTGAGTGCGTCTCGCGGCCATCCGCCATTGAGCCTTGTAATCTGCTATTGACAAACTTGCTGCATGTATACGAAACTAAGAACCGTTTCAGAAGTGGTCTGACCATAGCAGGGTCTGAATCAACAGTGGCCGGGACTTTCATGCCGGCAAGGCTATCTTCAAGCGAACAGAATTGCGGAGGCAACTTCAATGATTCGTTTCAAACCTCTTTCCGGAGGAGTATCGGCCCGGAGGCTGGGCTTATCGTTTGGGCTATCCATAGTGGTAGTCCTCTTGGCTCTCGTCTGCACAGCGCCCTTGAGCGCGCAGCTAACCGGAAAGGGATCCATCTCCGGTACCGTGGCAGATACAACTGGGGCCGTGATTCCCAACGCGACGCTTACCGCCACCAGCACCGGCAATGGCTTGACCTCGAAGGCCGTGTCGACAGGCGCGGGCGACTACCACTTCTCGAGCCTCGATCCCGGCATCTACACGGTCACGGTCGTTGCTCCCGGCTTCCAGAAGCTCACCCAGGAAAACATTCACGTCAACGCCATGGAGAATGCGGTGTACAACCCGGCGTTGCAGGTGGGTGCTGAGAGCCAGGAAGTCACGGTAACCGCCGAGCCTCCGCAGCTTGAGACCACCAACGCCACCCTCGGCGCAACCATGGAGCAGCAGACCTACTCCGAGTTGCCCGTTGAAATGGGCGCATACGGACAGGCCGACCAGCGCCGCGCCACCGACTTCGTCTTCCTGATGCCGGGCGTACAGGGCAACAACACCAATGGCAACCCCACCACCAACACCGGCGTGGTCAACGGGTCGGGCAGCCGCGGTGCGGTTTCCGATGTTTACATTGACGGCATCCCCTTCGTGCGCGCCGGCGGTAACGGCGACCCGCGCTATGTGTGGACCGCCATCTCGGTCGACGCCGTCGACCAGTTCCAGTTGCAGACCACCGGCTACTCGGCTGTCTACGAGGGCCAGGGCGTCATGAACTACTCCATCAAGCAGGGCGGGGCCAAGTACCATACTTCGATCTACGAGTTCCTGCGCAATACAGCCCTCGATACCTGGGGCTTCTGGGGCAAGGCGCTCAACCCGGCCACCCTCACGCAAGTTAAGCCCGTCGAGCACTCGAACGAGTACGGCATCAATATCGGCGGCCCGCTCATTCCTCTTGGCTCGCTCAAGAACAAGCTCTTCTTCTTTACCAACTACAACGGTTTCCGCTACACCAGCGCTACGCCCACGCCGATGACCTTCCCGACGGCTGCCGAGCAGGGCGGAGACTTCAGCGCGCTGTGGGATCCAACCAAGCCGACAAAGAACGTCATCTCCGGATATAACGATTGCAGCGGCAATCCGGTCTATATCGGCGAGATCATGGACCCCACGACGCAATCCACTTACGGTGGTGTGCCGTGCCGCAATCAGGCGGTATCCAACGGCAATGCAAACGTGATTCCGTCCAGCGAAATGTCGACGGTTGCCAAGAATTTGCAGAGCTTTCTTTCCAAGGTGAATGGAATCGGAACATCTCTGTCGAATAACTACATCGCGCCGAACCCTACCGGCCTCGTCAACTGGTCGACTACCTCGCGCGTCGATTACCAGATCAACTCGAAGGATACGCTTTCGGTGCTCGGCGCAGTTGGCCGTCAGGCCAGCTCGGTCCCGGTGGGACAGACTACCTCGGGCCGCAACGTTGGTCCGCTGCCCTACAACTACGGCCAGGCCTACGCCCCCAAGACTGCGGTGTGGTCCATCGAGGAGACCCACATCTTCTCTCCCAACCTGATCAACCAGATCAAGTGGGGCTATGCCCGTTATAACGGCCCGACCTTCAACCCCAACGACAATCCGACGTATGCGGCCTCGTCCGCAATGGGTATGTCGGGATTGCCGATCGGCCAGGCTTCGAACATGTTCCCGATCGTCACCTTCGCCGGCTCCAACGTCCCCACGCAGTGGAACGGCGCGACCGAGAACTCTACCATTGCCGAGAATTACACGGCCCTGGACAACGTGCAGTGGAACCGTGGCAAGCATGCGTTCACCTTCGGCGGCCAGTTCGCCTGGTTGCTCTACAACGTGAACAATGCCACCAAGGGTGGTTCGACGCCGATTACTCTGGCTGCGGCTGTCGCGGAAACATCGGCGATTGGCGGAAGCAGTTCCAAGATCACATCTACATCGTCCACAGGCAACTCTTACGCCAGCTTCCTCTTCGGCCAGATCGACAAGGGCAGCTTCACGCAGTACCTGCAGCAGGAGTTCGGCGCGCGATTCCGCGCCATCTCCGGCTACGTGCAGGACAACTGGAAGATGACCAACAAGCTGACTCTCGACATCGGCATCCGTTACGACTTCTATCCGACAGTCAGGGAAATCCACAACGCCGAGAGCTTCTTCGATCCCAACCTCACCAACACGATTACCAACATGAAGGGCGCTCTGAACTTTACAGGCAGCGGTGTGGGAACCTGTAACTGCTCGACCCCGGTGAACAATTTCTATAAGAACTTTGGCCCGCGTGCCGGCCTTGCCTACCAGGTTGATTCGAAGACCGTGGTTCGCGCCAGCTACGGTGTCATGTTTACGCACGGCAACGCGGTCGGCGGTCTGGCCACGAGCATTGGTACTCTGGGCTTCTCCGCGGCGCCGTCCTTCTCTTCTAACAGCGGCACGCTGCTGTCCACTATGACCGGCCTGTTTGCGGGCGGCAACGGCGCGATTCCAACCTACACTGGCGCCAGCGGTGTGGCTTCCGGCAACGCATATGGAACCGGCTACACGAACACCGCCAATTACACCGGCACGCCCTCCAGCATGACCTACGACGATCCCTACTATGGCAGCCGTGCGCCGGAGTTCCTCAACTGGAGCGTCGGGTTGCAGCGCCAGCTGAGCAACAAACTCGCGCTGACGGTGACCTACGTTGGTTCTGAAGGCCACTTCCTGCAGGCCGACGACAGTACGGCCCGCGGCTACTGGTCCAATGGGCTCGATCCCAAGTATCTGTTGACGCTGGGGTCGCATGTAAGCGATACCGGCAGTGCGATCGCCACCGATTGCGGAAACGCAACCTACGGCCTTTCCTGCCCGGCCACCGCTCTGATCAATACCAAGCAGACGCTGGCCACCTACCTCAAGCCCTTCCCGTTCCAGGGCGTCACCGACAACTTCGGGCAGTATTCAACCAACGCCAACTACAACGCGGTGCAGGCCCTGCTGGCCCTGCGCGCATGGCATGGCCTTACGCTGAACGTGAACTACACGTTCTCCAAGGCTATCGACGATAGCGGCTACTTCCGTACCGGCTACGCCATTCCCGCCGGACTGATCTATAACGTTCCGCAGGGATACCAGGCCGATCGAATCGAGCGCAGCGTCTCCACCAGCAGCCAGCCCCAGCACTTTGTCACAACGGCTGTCTGGAACACGCCGTTTGGCAAGTCGATTCTCAACCAGAACAACGTCGAGCGGGCAGTCCTGGGTGGATTCACCTTCTCCGGTGTCTACCAGGCATTCTCCGGCTCGCCTCTTCCGATCACAGATACCATATTCTCAAGCAGCAACAACCCGTCGCTTGCCAATGCCAGCAAGTTCACTCCGCCCTCGCTGAATCCGGCCTTCACCGGAGTGGCGCGTATCAACGGAAGGTGGGGCAAGGGAGCAACGCTGGCTAACTACAACAGCGCCAAATACGTTGACTCGACCGCGTTCATCACCACGCCGGCGTATATGTTCGGCAACTCGCCGCGCACGGCGCCGTACAAGATCTACGGTCCTGGCAACTATCAGCTTGACCTGGCTCTGGTACGCACCTTCCCGTTGCACATCACCGAATCCACGGCTCTCAAGTTCCGTGCCGAGTGGTACAACGTAACCAACAAAACCTTCTTCGCCGCGAACACCACCAATGGCATGCTGCAGTGGGGAAGCACCAGCTTCGGCACCGTTACCAGCAACGGCTCGCAAAACCGCAAGGCCCTTCAGTTCTCGGCTCGCATCGAGTTCTGATAAGCCCTGCTTAACATTCCTCAGATACGCGAAGAGGCTGCCCGCATTTCGGGGCAGCCTCTTTTTCGCTCTAGCCATCCAATCCATCGGGAATCCATGCGAATGCTCACTTACCGCGCAGCCCTGTCCTCCCTGATCGTTACACTGGTCGCAGCGCTGGGCGCGGGCCAATGCCACGCAGCGCAGATCGGCGTCAACCCGCCCGCACAATCGCTTACCCGCGAGCGCATCCTCACGTTGCCCGCCGCGCAACAACGAAGCTGGCTTGCTTATCTTGCCCAATCGCAGAAACAGCGCCAGGCAGACAAGGATGCATTCACCGCTGAGTTGAAGCAAGCTGGCGTTGCCACTCCCATCGAGCCGCCTCACGATTTCTCCGCGCGCAGCATCCCCCTCGATCGCAATGCGGCCTGGTACTCCGGCCCCGAGGCCGGGCACATCGCCCAGGTGATCGTCTCTTTCCAGACGCCTGCCGGTGGCTGGGGCAAGAATCTCGACATGAGCAAATTGCCCCGCCAGCCCGGCGAAAAGTACGGTCCCGACAACCTCTCGAAGTTCCTCGCCCCCGGCGACTACGACACCCCTGCTGATCCTAACTGGAATTACATCGGCACTATCGACAACGACGCAACGACCACTCAGCTCAACTTCCTTGCTCGTGTGATCTCTGCCGGCCCACCGTCCTCCTCCGAGAGTTACAAAATATCGTTTGTGCGCGGCATCGAGTATCTGCTTGCGGCACAGTACCCCAACGGCGGATGGCCCCAGGTGTGGCCCCTCGAGGGCGGTTACCACGACGCCATCACCATCAACGACGATGCCATGGCGCAGGTGCTCGAACTCCTCAATCACGTTGCGGATGGCAAGGGCGACTTCGCATTTATCTCCGCTGCACTCCGCCACCACGCGGCCGCTGCCTTCGATCGCGGCATACGGTGCATCCTCTCGACGCAGATCCGTAGCAACGGCGAACTCACCGCCTGGCCCCAGCAGGTCGATCCGCTAACGCTAGAGCCGGTCTCGGCCCGCAACTACGAGCTGCCCGCAATCTCCGCCGGTGAATCCGCAGGCGTTTTGCTGCTGCTGATGAACGAACTGTCACATCCCACTGCCGCAGAGGTGCATTCGGTCTACGCTGCCGTCAACTGGCTGCGCGCTACCGCCATCAACGGCTTCACCTGGCAGCGCACTCCCGCGGGCCGCGACATCGTGCCCGCACCCGGAGCAGGGCCACTGTGGGCGCGTTATTATCAGACCGGAACGAACAAACCCATCTTCGGCGACCGCGACAAGACCATCCACGACATAGTGACGGATCTCTCGCTCGAACGCCGCAACGGATACGCCTGGTACGGCGACGGAGCGAAACGAGCCCTCGACCGCTTCGCAACCTGGAGCAAACAACATCCGGAGTCAAAATGAAAGCAGCCTGTCGCGTTATAGGAATCGCCGTTCTCGCCGCCATTGCAGCCGTAACCGTTTGCCGCGCGGCGGACGACCATCAGTTGTCGCAGCCCGCTGCCGACGCTGCCATCTCCCGCTGGCCCGACGGCCGTTTTACCGCTCCCGGCGAAAAGTGGGCGTGGAACTACGAACTCGGAACGCTGCTCGAAGGCATGGACTCTGTCTGGCGCTCCAGCGGTAACGCCCGCTACCTCGACTACATCCGCAAGTCAGTCGATGTGCTTGTTGGCCCCGACGGCTCCATCCCCACGTACAAAGTCGAGGAGTATCAGCTCGACAACATCCTCACCGGCCGTCAACTGCTGTTCCTCTACATGCAAACCCACGACGAGCGCTACTTCAAGGCCGCGACGCTGCTTTACGATCAACTGCAACATCAGCCGCGCAACGCCTCCGGCGGCTTCTGGCACAAGCAGCGCTACCCCAATCAAATGTGGCTCGACGGGCTCTACATGGCCGAGCCCTTCTACGCCGAATACTCCGTCCTGACTCATAAAGAGAAGAACTTCGACGACATCACGCACCAGTTCGTATTGATCGAGCAGCACGCCCGCGACCCCAAGACCGGCCTGCTCTATCACGGCTGGGACGAATCGAAGCAAGAGCGCTGGGCCAGCAAGACCACCGGCCTGTCGCAGGAGTTCTGGGCCCGCGCCATGGGCTGGTACATGATGGCGCTTGTCGATACGCTCGACTACTATCCCGCCAATCATCCCGGCCGCGCGAAGCTAATCGCCATCCTCAACCGCGAAGCCGCAGCGGTAGCAAAGTATCAGGACGCAAAGACCGGCCTCTGGTATCAGGTCATCGACAAGCCTGCGGCAAAGGGCAACTATTTCGAGTCCTCGGCTGCCTGCATGTTTGTTTACGCGCTGGCCAAGGGCGTGCACCGCGGCTATCTGCCCGCCCGCTACCTGGCCAACGCCGATCGCGGATACAAAGGCATCAAGTCGAAGTTCATCACCTTAGCTTTAGATCCGAAAGCTGACGTCTCTCTCACCACCACGGTGAAGGCCGCCGGCCTTGGCGGCGAACCCTATCGCGACGGCACCTTCGCTTACTACATCGGCGAGAAGACAGTTACCAACGACCCCAAAGGCGTAGGCGCATTTCTACTTGCAGCTTCCGAGATGGAAGCCGCATCCAAGACGACGCCGACAAAACAGAAATAGCGGCGCACACAATTACGGTTTGGTTTGAGCCGGAGCAGCAGCCGCAGGCCGGCCCTTGATATCCGGTCCCAACTCCGGGCAAACGCTGGCCAGGCTGTCGGCCACCATCCGCCCGAAGACCTCCGTCCCATGCGCATTTAAGTGCGTGCGGTCGAGCGTGCTCCCACTCGCATCCGGCTTCTGCACCGCGTCGAACTGGTCGGCCTCGTCCTGCGTCATCCCGCGCAACAGCTTCGTGCTCTGGGCGTTCAGATCGATCACCTGCACGCCTGCCTCGTCGGCTACGCGCCGAGCCGCGTTGGCGTAGGCTTCGAGATCCTCAATCAGCTTTCCGTCTTTGTAGCTCCGCCGCGAAAGGGAAGTGACAATCACCGGGATCGCCCCAGCAGCGCGTGCCTCGTCGATATACCGGCGCATGTTGGCCGCGTAAGTGGTGTCGGGATCGGTCTCCCGATCAGGCCCCTTGCCCGGCATGTCGTTGTGTCCGAACTGGATCAGAATGTAGTCCCCGTGCTGGGCCAGCACGCCCTTCCATAAACCCTCGTCGTAGAAGCTCTTCGAACTGCGCCCGTTGTGTGCCAGATTCACGCACTCCACATTCGGCGTCAATAATGCGCAGAACCCAGGACCCCAACCGGTGCCGGCGTTTACCGTCGAGTCTCCAGCCAGCACAATCTTCACCGGAGCGCCGTGCAGAATCGCAACGCTCCGCACTCCCTCGGCCGGAAGCGGCGCGGCTGTCGGGCGAATGGAGCGAGCCAGCACCGGAACAGCTTTGCCAAGGTCCACGGCCACCATCCGCCCAAACACGTACGAGCCCGCGTAGTTCAGATGCGTTTTGTCGGGAACCGTGTTGCCGTCCGCGTCCTTCTTCGTGATGCCAAGATCGTTGCCCTGCGCTTCGGTAATTGTGTTCAGATATGCGATGCTCTCGGCCTGCAGATCGATCAGCGGAGCGTGTTCTTCTTTCGCGACCTTGCGCATCGCCTCGGCATGTGCCAGCAGATCGGAGTGGATCTTTCCGTCCGCTTCGTAGTATCGCCGCGAGAGCGGAGTCACCAGCACCGGCACGATCCCGTGCGCCCGTGCCTCCGCAACATAACGCTTGAGATTTGCCGGGTACTCTGTGGCAAGCTTCGTCTCCCGCGCCAGGTGCTGCGCACTCTCCTCGTCGTTGTGTCCGAACTGGATCAGCATGTAGTCGGGCTTTGCCGCAAGCGCCTTCGTCCAGTACCCCTCGTCGTAGAAGGTCTTCGTACTCGCTCCGCCCTTGGCCGCGTTCAGGCAGACTACGTCCTCGGTCAGGTTCGCGCAGAAGCCCAGTCCATACCCGGCGTTGCGGGTCTGTGTCGAGTCGCCGACCAATTCGATGCGCACCTTTGCGGAAGGCGTCGCTTTGGTCGCCCCCGGTGTCTGCGCTCCAACCCCCACGGCCAACCCCAGACCGGCAACCAGAACCCAAATCGACCAGCGCATAGTCCCTCCAAACGTACCTTGAACGCTCCGATTTTACTCTCCAAGAGGTCCGACCAGCAATCTCATCCTTTTCCAGGCCAAAAAATCCAGTCTACCCCGTAAAATCCACGATAATTCTTAAAAAGCTGAATCCGCTTGACGATGGCAGCCTCCTCCGGGCTAGAGTAATAGGTGTCGAGTGGTCAGTCCTCTAGTCGTCCTGCAAGCACCTACCCGGGCCGGCTCACCTGCCACACCAAGGAGACGCCCAAGATGATCTCTACCCGTTTGCGTGCCCTGTTGACTTCGCTGCCCCTGCTCACCGCCCTCTCGTTCCACGCACAGGACTCCCGCAAAGTTACCGAGCCTCGCATCCCCGCCCCCTGCGTCACGCTCAAGGCACGGATTGCGGCTCCCGGCGGCGTCATCGCTGCAACGGACGAAAGCAAACTCGACACCGCGCGCATCCAGTCCGCAATCGACCACTGTGCTCCGGGCAAGGCCGTAGTTCTGCGCGCCGACGCCGACAAGAGCGTGTTCATCTCCGCTCCTCTCGCCCTGCGCACCGGCGTCACGCTCGTCGTGGATGCCAACACCGTGCTCGCCGCCTCCCGCGATCCCCGCGACTACGAGATCTCGCCGGGCAGTTGCGGAATCCTCACCGAGAAAGGCCGCGGCTGCAAGCCCTTCCTCACCGCCATCCAGGCAGAGAACAGCGGCATTATGGGTGACGGCGCCATCGACGGCCGCGGCGGCGCAAAGATTCTCGGCAAGGACGAGACCTGGTGGGATCTTGCGCACAGAGCCAAGGTTCTCGACATGTCGCAGAATGTTCCTGCGCTCATCGTTCTCTCCCATGCCAACAACTTCACCATGTACAAGATCACGCTGCGCAACTCGCCCAACTTCCACGTGAGCGTTGGCGAGACAGACGGCTTCACCGCCTGGGGCGTCAAAATCATGACCCCCAAGACGGCGCGCAACACCGACGGCATCGATCCCGTCTCCTCGCGCAACGTCACCATCATCCACTCCCTCATCCATACCGGCGACGACGATGTTTGCATCAAGTCCGGCAAGGCAGGCCCGTCCTCGAACATCTCCGTCCTGCACAACCACTTCTACTCCGGCCACGGCATGTCCATCGGCAGCGGAACCGACGGCGGAGTCGATCACATACTGGTCGAAGACCTCACTATTGACGGTGCGGACAACGGCATCCGCATCAAAAGCGACCGCAGCCGCGGCGGCCTGGTGCACGACATTGTCTATCGCAACGTCTGCATCCGCAACTCGCCCAACCCGCTGGTCTTCACGCCGCTCTACACCACCTTCAGCGGTGACCTGCTGCCTATCTATCGCGACATCACTCTCCAGGACGTACGTGTCACCACGCCCGGAACCTACACCTTCCTTGGCCTCGACGCAAATCACAAGCTCGACATCAAACTCGACAACGTATTCGCCGACGATCAGCAGCACTCAATGTTCTACAACAAGGACGCGGTCGTCGCCATTGGCCCCCATCGCGGCAACCTTGTGCCCGCTGGCGAGGATGTCACGGCAACCCCGGCGGCCGGCGCCACACCGGGTGAGGCTCTGGCCTGCGACGCGCGCTTCCTTCCGTTCCCTGAGATTCCCACCGCTCCCGAGATCGCGGGCAAGATTCCCGCCGAGGATCACACCCTCTACGTAGCCGCCGACGGCACCGGCGACTTCTACTCGATTCAGCGCGCCCTCGATGCCGCTCCCTCTACAGGCGCGCTGGTCCTGGTGGCCCCGGGAACCTATCGCGAGGTCATCACCATTGACAAGCCCAACATCCGCATGCGCAGCTCGGATCCCGACGCCAGCAAGACCGTCGTAGTCAACGATCGCAACGCCGGCGAGAACGGCGGCACGCTGCACTCGGCTACTGTGAACGTCACCGCCGACAACTTCTTCGCCGAAAACATCACCTTTGAGAACGACTTCAACCGCACCCATCCGCAGTTGCCTGCCGGTTCCCAGGCTCTTGCCGTGCTCATCACCGGCGACCGCGCCATCTTTCACAACGTGCGTCTGCTCGGCAATCAGGACACGGTCTACGCCGGCACACGCAACTGCGCCCCCGACGGCGAAAACTGCATTGTGACCCGCCAGTTTTTCTCAGACTGCTACATCGCCGGTAACGTCGACTTCATCTTCGGCGACTCGAAGGCTGTCTTCGACCACTGCGAGATTCACTCCACGCCCCATCCGGGCGGATACATCACCGCGCAGTCCAGGCACTATGCCGATCAGGACTCTGGCTTTGTCATCTCCAACAGCAAGCTCACTGCCGATCCCGGTGTAACCGGCAACGTGTATCTAGGCCGCCCCTGGCGACCTTACGCAAGGGTGATCTTCCTCAACACCGAGATGGGCGCAAAGATCGATCCGGCCGGCTGGCGCGAGTGGCACCCGGGTGAGACTCACTCGCTTGAAACTGTGTATTACGCCGAGTTCAACTCCACCGGCGAGGGTGCGCATCGCAACGAGCGCGATCCCCACACCCACTTCCTCACGCCCAGCGAGGCAAAGCAATACGCGCCGGAGGTCTTCCTGCGCGGCACAGACAACTGGAACCCCCGCGATTTCCCGAAGGAATAGAATCAACCATGTTAAGCGCGGCGTCCGCGCAACGAGGGCACATACAAAATGAAGACACTCGAGACTGCCGATGCCGTCCGCTATCCTCGCATGACCACACACGAACTGCGCGAAGCCTACCTGCTCGCAGACCTGTACGAGCCCGGCAAGCTCAATCTTACCTACGTCGATCTTGAGCGAGCGATCGCCGGCATGGCGGTTCCGCTCGGGAGCCCGCTCGCCCTGCCCACCGAGCCCGAGCTGCGCGCAAAGTACTTTACGGAGCGCCGCGAACTTGGTGTGCTCAACATAGGCGGCGCTGGCTCCGTGACCGTAGACGGAAAATCCTACGACCTCCGCAACCTCGACGTCCTCTACATCGGCCGCGGAAACGCGGAGGTGAGCTTTGCATCTGCCGACAAGGCCAATCCGGCCGTCTACTACCTGCTCAGCTACCCGGCCCACGCCACCTATCCCGTAGCGCTGGTCCGCAAAGAAGACGCGCTGCCCACCACGCTCGGCAGCCTCGAGACCTGCAACCGCCGCACCATCTACAAGTACATCCACCTCGACGGCGCGCGCAGTTGCCAACTGGTGATGGGCGTAACCCACCTTGAGCCGGGCAGCAACTGGAACACCCTGCCCTCGCACACCCACTCCCGCCGCTCTGAGATCTACCTCTACTTCAACGTTGCCCCCGACGCCCGCGTGATCCACCTGATGGGGCCGCCCGAGGAGACCCGCCACATCGTCCTCAAGGACAGGGACGTTGTGGTCTCGCCCACCTGGTCGATCCACTCCGGCGTCGGAACCCGGGCCTACAGTTTTTGCTGGGGCATGGGCGGCGAGAATCAGGACTACGCCGACATGGACCCCGCGCCCGTCGAGAGCTTACGATAGGCACGAGATCGCGGGAAAGGGGAGTGAAGTGGTCGCAATTCGACCGGAGAAACTCTCTCAATCGCTCGGGTTTCTGTACGTTGCTCTTTCGTACTGCGTCTTCTTCTGGCGGACCTTTCGCCGGAACCCCGGGAACCGGCTCGTCGAATGTGGCGTGTTCGCGATTTCCTCGTTTCTATTGCTGATGATCCTTTCAAGGTTCGTCGAGCTGCCGGATTGGGTCGCCGGCTTCTTCCTGCTCCTGATCTTTTTGCTTTGTGTCTCTACCCTCTTTTTCCTGGCGCAAAGGATGTGGCGCGCCGTACACCATCGCAAGACGACGAAATCGCGACCCGGCAGTTGGCCTTTGGAGCATCCCCGGTAGTGAAGGGCATCGAATCGGACTCAATCGAGCAAAAATCGTCATTTATGAGACGAAAATCGAACCTTCCTGAGGGTCGATCGCTCATGGTTGATCGTCTAATCCCATGTCAACATATTCATTTATAAAGACTTGTAGGCATTCGTCACGTTGATTTTGATAGGACATCTCCGTCTCGAATCACTCCAGTTTTCTATTGATTTTTGAACAAAAAATACCTAAAATAGAAACAGTACGGACCCCGCGAGGTCCTCTAGTATCCCCCGACTGCAATCTGTGTAAGTCCAACAAAACTATCCTTTTTTGCAAGGAATCCGAATCAATGGCAAAACGTCGTGGAAATCCGAACTGGGGCAAGCCGGAGCCCATCGGGCCGGTTGCGCCTACCGTCACCTCCTTCGAGCAGATCGTCAAGGAGTTCAAACTGCCCCCGGATCAGTACATCCGGTCGACACGCCTGCGCGAGTGGGCGCGGCGGAACAAGAATTCGAAGTATATCCCCGAAGCGCTCCTCGAAGCCTGGGGATTTGAAATCGAATCGACGTTGTAGGGATCATTCCCGATTGCCTGGAGACCCCAAAAGCGCCGCCCTCGGGCGGCGCTTTTGCTGTCTCTGGCGATCATGAGAGAGAATGAAGTCATAGACATGCCGCCAACCCCTCACAGCTTTGAGCCCCCCTTCATCGATGTCCCCGGCGCCGTAGCCGAGATCCGTGCCGGCCGCATGGTCATCGTCGTCGATGACGAAGACCGCGAGAACGAGGGCGACCTCACCATGGCGGCCGAGTTCGCTACCCCAGAGGCCATCAACTTCATGGCCCGCTTCGGCCGGGGTCTCATCTGCCTGACCATGACCGAGGAGCGCGCCGACCAGATGCGCCTGTTCCCCATGACCCAGCAGAACTCCTCGCGCTTCGGAACCGCCTTTACAGAGACCATCGAGGCCCGCGAGGGCGTCACCACCGGCATCTCGGCAGCCGACCGCGCCCACACCATCCAGGTCGCCATCGACCCCAAATCCACGCCCCGCGACCTCGCCCGGCCAGGCCATGTCTTCCCCCTCCGCGCCCGCCGCGGCGGAGTGCTGGTTCGCGCCGGCCAGACCGAGGCCTCGGTCGATCTTGCGCGGCTGGCCGGCCTCAATCCTTCCGGCGTCATCTGCGAAATCATGCGCGACGACGGCGCCATGGCCCGCATCCCCGACCTCATCCCCTTTTGCCAGGAGCACGGCCTCCGCATCCTCACCGTCGCCGAACTCATCCGTTACCGCCTGCGCAACGAGCGTTACATCGTCCGCTCCGGCGAGGGCCGCATTGAGACCCCTTACGGCGAGTTCCGCATGATCGCCTACGAGAGCGAGGTCAACGGAGGCGAGAGCCACATCGCACTCATCCGCGGCAGCCTGTGCCCGGAGTGCCCGGCCTTCCACGACGGCCCGGCCGACGCTTGCCGGGGATCGGCCTTGCAGCCGGTAACCATCGGCGCGCCGCTCGAGCTGCGTCCCCCCTGCGAACATCCGGTTCTGGTGCGCGTCCACACCCGCTGCACGGCCGGTGACATCTTCCACGCCGACTGCAACTGCCGCAACCTGCTCGACCAGTCCATGCGGAGGATCTCCGAAGAAGGCTGTGGCGTCATCGTCTATCTGCACAACACCTCCCGCGGCTTCGAGATCGACCATACGCCCGACGCGGCCTTTGGCCCAGAGGGCGCAGCTACCCACGCCGGAGCCACTCACGGAACCGGCCGGCTGATTCTGCACAAGGAACTGCGCACACGCGAGGGCTCCGAGGCCCGCTCCGGGCGCATTCTCCGTGCCATAGGCCTCGGCGGTCAGATCCTCTCCGACCTCGGGATTCAGCGTATCCGCCTGCTCTCCAACACGCCCATGCACATTCCCGCGCTCGAAGGCTTTGGCCTGGAAATCGTCGAACAGATTCCTCTTCCAGCAGAGAAGCGCGACTAGAACCGGCCGCGGCAAACACTCGCCGTACATTGTCCAGGGCGAAGAATCTGAACGAGCAGGGAGTCGCTCGGCTCTTGTAAGATACTTTTTCGCGCATAACTGCGAAGCGGGCTGCCACGAAGCGCCGTCCGCGGGGAAGGCCCTTTGCCAGCATCCACCAGCAGCCGCAGAAAGAAGATTTGGGCCGTCGTGCAGGTTTCGGGGGGCAACTTCCTCGAGATGTACGACTTCATGGTCTTTGGCTACTACGCCGCCGCCATCGGCCGTGCCTTCTTCCCCAGTGGCAACCCCTTCGTCTCGCTCTCCTTGTCTCTCATGACCTTTGGAGCGGGCTTCCTCATGCGGCCCATCGGCGCAATCGTCCTCGGCGCGTACTGCGACCGGCGTGGCCGTCGTGCCGGCCTCATCCTCGCCCTGATGCTCATGTCCCTGGGCATGATCTCAATCGCGTTTGTGCCGGGCTACGCGACCATCGGTCTGGCAGCGCCACTGCTGGTCCTCTGCGGCCGCCTCCTGCAAGGGTTCTCGGCAGGTATGGAACTGGGCGGCGTCTCTGTCTATCTCTCTGAGATCGCAACCCCTGGCCACAAGGGCTTCTACGTCAGTTGGCAGTCGGCCAGCCAGCAGATGACGGTGATGATGGCCGCGCTGCTCGGCTTCCAGCTCAATCGGATGCTCACGCCCGTCCAGATGGACGCCTGGGGTTGGCGCGTACCTCTTTGGATAGGCTGCATGATCCTGCCGCTCTTGCTCATGCTCCAGAACTCGCTTGAAGAGACCGACGAGTTCCGATCCCGCAAGCATCACCCCAGCCTTAAGCAGATCATGCACTCGCTGGCGGCCAGCTGGCAGCTCGTAGCGCTGGGCATGATGCTCTTCACCATGACCACGGTCTCCTTCTACATGATCACGGCCTACACGCCGACCTTCGGAACCGCGGTCCTCCATCTGACCAGCGTAGACAGCTTTGTGGTCACCTTCTGCGTCGGCCTCTCGAACCTGGTCTGGCTGCCGGTAATGGGCGCACTCTCTGACCGCATCGGCCGCCTTCCGCTTCTGGTGGCCGCCACGGTTCTGATGCTCGTTACGGCCTATCCGGTCATGCTCTGGCTGGTCGCCGGACCCACCTTCGGCAAGCTGCTGGCTGTCGAGCTCTGGCTCTCGCTCGTCTACGGCATCTACAACGGCGCACTGATCGTCTACATGACCGAGTTGATCCCCTTCGAAGTGCGGACTCTCGCCTTCTCGCTGGCCTACAGCCTCGCCACTTCGGTCTTTGGCGGATTCACCCCAGCCTTCAGCACCTGGCTAATTCACGTGACCGGCAACCGCGCCGTTCCTGGACTGTGGCTCTCGTTTGCCGCTGCGTGTGGATTGGTGGCTGCCTTAATGACCCGCGGCCGCGCTCGCCAACTGGCCGCAACGCAGGCTGGTTGAAGAGTTGCACGGCCCGGAGAATAGAGTTCGCGAAGTATCCAGGGGATAGAGCTGGCGCGCGATCGCGCCGGAAGCCCACCCACAGCCGGCCCATCCGCAAAGTCCTGAATCAAAAGAAAACCCCTCGCTTTTCCCCGCATCCCGCTCGCCTCCGCTATGCTCTAATCGAGACAGTTGCAAGTTCTCTCATAAGAGCCGCCCATGCGCCGCATCTCCCAGCCGCTGTCCTTCGTCCTGGCGATCGCGTCCCTGCTGATCGTCTCGATCTCGGGCTGCACGGCTGCCAACACGGCCTCTAGCACCAGCAACGTCCTCGCTGTCTCGTTGAGCGCTTCGACCGTTGTCGTCGCGCAAGACGGAACCCCTGCCACCCTCGGCGTCAACATCTCCGGCGTCTCCGGCGCAGCCACAGTGGTCGTCAGCGGACTCCCTGCAGGCGTCACCTCGCAGTTCACGCCGTTGAACGGCGGCCCTTCAGGAACGCTGACATTTATCGGTGGTTCAGGCGTGCAGATGGGCTCAAACGCCGCCACCGTAACCGTGACGGCCTCAAATCAAACGCAGAGCCAGGGCTTCACGGTGATCACCGCGATCGTCGCCAAAATCAGCTCCACCGTCGACACCACGCTGGGCGCATCCGGTTACCTCAACCAGTTCATGTCCACCTCGTTTCAAATCGCCGGCTTCACCGGCAACTACTTCGGCACAGGCTCCACCACGACCGCGCGAGAAGCCGCCCTCACCGCCCTGGCCCCGCAGCACATCCGCCTTCAGGCCATCGGATCTGCGGTTCCCATGACCACCAATACCGGTGCAGCGGCGGACTGGGACTTCACCCTTCTCGATCAGATCGTCCAGCCCGTCTTGGCCTCGGCCGACAAGAGCCCCGAGTTCCAGATCGCCGTCGCCCCGGCATGGATGCTCGACGCCAACGGCAACCTCGACACCGTTCACCATCTCAACGACTTCGCCGCCTACGCCGCCAACCTCGTCCGCTACTACAACAAGGGCGGATTCACCTGGGGCGGACAGACCTTCGTCTCCCCGAGCGCGCAGCCCATCACCTGGTGGGGCATCTTCAACGAGCCCAACCTCACCGGCCTCACTCCCGCGCAGTACTCCACGCTTTACAACACAGTGGTCCCGGCCATGCTCGCCGTCGATCCCACGCTCAAGTTCTCCGCGCTGGAATTTTCTGATTACGGCTTCGGAACCGGCCAGGCCGGAGACCCCCAGCTCTACCTGCCCACATTCCTCGCGCCCGTGGGCTCGGGCGGCGTCTCCGCGCAAGTGAACAGCATCTCCACGCACCTCTACGGCGTCTGCAACCAGCTTGACACCGACGCAATCCTCTTCGCCGCTGTCCCGCAGTTCGTCGCCAACATCCAGTACTTTTATCAGGAGCTGGCACTTCGCTCTGACCTTGCCCAGGTCCCCGTCTGGGTCACTGAGAACAACGTCAACGCCGACTACCCAATAGCCAACGGCATGAGCAACTGCAATGCCGGCCAGACATTCGTCACGGACCCCCGCGGATCGAGCGCCTTCTTCGCAGCCTGGCGGCCTTATGTCTTCTCGCAACTCGGGAAGGCCGGCAACCGCGCCCTCTACCAGTGGCTGCACACCGGCTCTGCGCAGTACGGCGAAGTCGATGCCAACGGTACTCCCTACCTCAGCTACTGGGTCGATCGTGCCCTTCAAAATGCTTTCCCGCTGCCAAGCTCTGGTAACGGTCCGCAGATACTCAAGACCACGGTGAACGACACTACATCCCTTGAGGTTCTCGCCACCAAGAGCTCCAACGGAACCGTCACCGTCATGATCGTCGATCGCGCCGTTCATGTCTCAGCCGACAACAACGGCGTCGGTGATCCCCGCGTCGTAGTCGTAGACCTGTCGAGCCTCAACAGCTTCTCCTCAGCCAGCGTCCTCACCGTCGATGCCGGCACCAACCTCACCACCGGTCCCGCCGCAGTTACCACGCCGGTAAGCACGCGTATCCCCGTCACCCTCTCCGGCTACGGCGTCGCCTTTCTCACCCTCACTCCTTAAAGCTCTTCGCGACAATCGCGGCTCAGGCATCGCTTCGCTGATGTAGATTGTTCCTATGAATCGAATCACCCGGCGCGAAGCCTTCAAGCTTGCCTCCGCCGCAGCGCTCAGCGCCTCCGCCTCTGCCGTCACCGTCGCTCAGGATCAGAGCCCTCACACTATTCCTCTCTGGGGTGTTTTCGAGGCTTCGTTCACCGCCCCCATCTCCGGCAACCCCTACACCGACGTTCGCCTCTCCGCCATCTTCACTCAGGGAAGCCGAAACATAGAAGTCGCCGGCTTTTGCGACGGGGAAGAGAAGGGAATTGCCCGCTTCAAAATCCGCTTCATGCCCGATGCCCTCGGCCGATGGACCTTCACACTCCACAGCAGCCTCTCTTCACTCGATGGCCAGAAAGGCAGCTTTGAAGCAGTCCCCGCGCTGCCCGGCGCGCACGGACCCGTGAGCGTACGCAACACCTTCCACTTCGCATCCGCCGACGGCACGCCCTTCTTCCCCTTCGGAACCACCTGCTACGCGTGGATGCACCAGTCTGAAGACCTGCGCCGGCAGACGCTCGACACGCTTGCTGCTTCTCCGTTCAACAAGGTGCGCATGTGCCTGTTGCCCAAGAGCTATGAGTACAACACAGGCGAGCCGCCGCTGTTTCCCTTCGCCCGCGATGCTGCCGGCAAGCACGACTTTACCCGCCCCAACCCTGAGTTCTTCCAGATGGTCGAGCGCTCCATCGCGGCGCTAGGCGAGCGCGGCATCGTCGCCGACCTCATCCTCTTTCACCCCTATGACAGTTGGGGCTTCGCCGCCATGCCGCCAGAGGCCGACGACTTCTACCTCCGCTATGCCGTCGCCCGCCTCGCCGCTTACTCCAACGTCTGGTGGTCCATGGCCAACGAGTGGGACCTGATGAAGGCCAAGTCCCTCGCGGATTTCGACCGGTTGTTCAAGATACTCGAAACCGCCGATCCTTACAGCCGCCTTCGCTCCATTCATTACTCCGTCACCATGTACGACTACTCGCGCCCCTGGATCACCCACGCCAGCCTGCAGACCTACGACTTCGCCACCGCGCCCACCTACCGCGCCAACTGGCTCAAGCCCGTCTGTTACGACGAAGTCCAGTACGAGGGCAACCTCAACCGCCGATGGGGAAATCTCTCCGGCGACGAGATGTCCCGCCGCTTCTGGCTCGGCATCGTCAACGGCTGCTACGTCACGCATGGGGAGACATATCTCGATCCGAACGACCCGATGGACGAGCAGAACCACCACCCCATCTTCTGGTCCCAGGGCGGCCCGCTCAAAGGTACAAGCCCGAAGCAGATTGCCTTCCTGCGCAAGCTCGTCGAAGAGAGCGCCGGGGGCCTGCCTTCAACCCGCACCGGCTTCACTCCCGATCCAAAGCCCTACTATCTCAACGCCACCGCCTACGCCGCCGACGGCAAGACAGCCCGCACCATCCTCTACTACTTCGACTACCACCAGCCCAGTTGGTACGAGTTTCCTCTGCCCGAGGGTGAATTCACCTTCGAGTGGATCGATCCCATCTCCATGACCATCACACCCCAACCCGGCCGCCACAAAGGCAAAGTCAAACTCCGCCTGCCTGGCAGGCCGTTTCAGGCAGCGCGCTTCCGCGCAGTGTAACGGTGGGCTAGGGTTCTGCCTTACTTCAGCCAAGTTCAGCAACGGGAATGGCGCGGGTTCCATCCGCCAGCGGATATGCCGCCTGCGTCCGGCACACCACCGAGGCCGACAGCACATTCGCTGCGCCGATGAGCTTGAGGACGGCCACCAGATTTGCCGTGTCGCGGCCGTCCGGAAGCTCCGTCCACTTGGCCTCAAACAGCTCCACGCGCCCCGCGATCTCTGAGACAAAATCCACCTCGCGCGAACGGTCCCGCCAATAGAAGAGGCTGCGCGCCCGCCCGGCCAGGCGTTCCCGCGCCCGCAATTGCGCAAACACAAACGTCTCCCACACCGCTCCAACCGATGGCGAGTCCAGCAGCGCTTCCACTGATCGGATGTTGAGCAGCGCACAGAGCAGCCCCGTGTCTGCAATGTATAGCTTCGGACTCTTGGTCAGGCTACGCGTCTTGTTTGAGAACCACGGCTCCAGAAGAAACACCTGGCCCGAAGCCTCAAGGATCGAAAGCCAGAGATTCGCCGTGTTTGGAGCGACGCCGACATCGCGCGCCAGTTCTGCCTTGTTCACCAGATTGGCCGAACGCAACGCGCAGGCGCGCAGGAATCGCTCGAAATCCCGCAGACTGCCCACGTTGGCCAGCGAGCGCACATCGCGTTCGAGATACGTCGCGATATAGGAGTTGTAGAACGAGGCCGCATCGATCTCCGGATTGGCCCACAGCTCCGGAAATCCGCCGCGCAGGATCGCGGATTCCACTCGAACCGACGGGACAGCCGCATCGATCTCCGGCAGGGAGAGAGTCTCAAGCTCGATGATCTCGGCGCGCCCGGCCATCGACTCGGCCACATTCTTCATCAGCGCAAACTTTTGCGAGCCTGTCAGCAGATAGCGCCCGTTCTGACTGCGGTCTTCGTCCACTACAGCTTTTAAACTGCGGAACAGCCCCGGCGCGTACTGAACCTCATCGATGATTAGAGGCGCAGGATGGCGGCTCAGGAACTGGGCCGGCTCCTTCTCCGCCTGCTCGGCCTCAGTCGGCAGATCGAGCGTGACGAATCCATAGCCGGGGTACAAGTGGCGGAGAATGGAAGTCTTCCCGGTCTGCCGTGCACCTGTCAGGACAACGACCGGACGGGTAGCCACTGAGCGGCGAATGACACTGTCGATATTTCTCGCAATCCACACATGTAAAATTATGCAATCACACTGCATAATTTGTCAATAGATTCATAATAAAGCACTTGAATCGAGAAAATGCCCCTCCTGCACTGCAGGAAGGGCATTCTGACTACGGAAATTACCTATCTCGGAGCCTCTTTTCGTGAAAAACCAGGGCATTCCCACTTAAAGTACCAACTGCTCTCGCCCTTCCTACCCCTTCAACTCATCCGGCAGCGAAAGCGTCTCCATCATGCTCGCCATCACTTCCTCGTCCCCGGCGATCTTGTCGAGCAGCTTCTTCTTCAGCGCATCGCGCTGCGCGTAGAGCCGCAGCGGCTCCGGCGGATTGTGCAGCAGATCCTTGCCCACCAGCGCGCGCACAATAAACGGCATATACGACGAATAATCTCCCTGCATGGAGACGGTGCGCGCCTGGTATCCGGCCGGATTCACCTTGCCCCAGGAGACCGCCTCACCCGGCCAGCAGGACGACAGGCTCCCGTCCGTCACCGGTGCGGAAACAATCTGCGCGTCGTAGTCGTATCCGCGAATCTCCTTGAGAAAGAAGATCTGCGAGAGCGTCGGCTCAGGCTGCAGCGAGTAGTTCTTAGGCACGCCTCCGCCAAGAATCATCACCGCCATCGACTTGGGTTCCGATTCGAACAGCCCCCAGTGGTGATACGCGCAGGACTCGAAGACATCCTCATGCAGGTCGTAGTCGAACCCATACTTCACCTTGCCCAGTTTGGCCAGCGTCCACAGCTTCACGGAGTTGAGGAAGGCGCTGCCATCGGCCGGAGCGCCAATGAAGACCGGCAGGTCCATCTCCGCGCAGGTGCTCATCAGCCCCGGCGCGATGCCCAGCGCCTGCTCCCGTTCGGCAAACGCCTTGCCGAGCAAATAATTCCGCTCGGTCGTCGTCATGCGCTTCTGAAACTCGGGCCGCTGCAGGATGGTTGTCAGCACGGTGTCCTGGTCGAAGAGCACCTGTTCCTCAAACCCCGTGTCCGTTACGCGAATAATGCCTTCCTCGCGCAGCTTTGCGTCGTCGCCAAACAGATCGACCTTGCGGATCGGGCGCTCGACCGTGCGACGCAGCGAATCGTGTCCGTCGTGGTAACAGATGGCGTCGGTCACGGTGATGTAGGCGGTGTTCGCCGCGCGTATCAGCGGAATGAGCCAGGCGCGGTGCTGATCGGAGACAGTGACCGGGCCGGCGCAGGTGATGACTAGCGGTATCCGCCGCTCAATAACCTGCCGCAGCACCTCGTAAACCCGTTGCAGATAGGCGCCGCCGAAGGCCGGCAGAGACTCCTGAAATACCTCGTTCAGATCCTTGCACTCGGTAACCGGCTTGCCGGTCACGGCCTTTCCCATCAGCGGCTCGCCGGGACAGTCCTTCATTCAAAACTCCTCAATTCATTTCATTGTATGGTGGCGGGGTTCATCGCAAAAAATGCCGCAGACGAGTCGGGCGTCATTCCTAATCGGAGTGACGCCCAACGAAAACGCAACAATTCAGGAGCGCGAAAAAGCCCCTCTAGGACTTCGCCGCCAGCAGCTCATTCACCTTCGCCATTACCTGGAAGGCGTCGGCGATGTACACCACGTCGGCCTTGCCGCGCGTCCAGCCGCAATTCGGGTCCAGCGAGATCGCGCGCCGGTCGCCGATGAACCGCCAGCCCACCACGTGCGGTTCCTCGCCGTGGCAGCAGGTTGACAGGCCCTTCGCATGTCGCGGAGTCGCGCCCGTCTGCCCAATCTGATTCATGTGTGTAAGGAAGGGAAGTACCGACTCCCCTTCGCTGCCCTGGTCCACCAGCGACTTCGAACTGCCCAGCGACGCCCCCGAACCCTTCAGGAAGCCAAGGATTATCTTGCCTGCCTCTTCCACATGCACCGCGCCGTCGGGCTGCTTCTTTGTCCATCCCGCTCCGGCAACAAAAAGCAGCTTTGCATCGGGCCGGATCGTCTGCGCATCCAGCTCCGGCGTCTTGAATCCGCTCACCGTAGTGCGCTGTGCTCCAACTTCCACCGCAACCGCCTCGACTGCCGCCGTACCAGCCGCGCCCGCAAATACCGCATGGGTTCCGGCATCGAGCAGCAGGAACCACGGTCTTCCGGCCCGCGTCAGCACTGCCTCAATGCGCTGCCGGTAGAACCAGCGCGAGGCCTCAATCTTCTCCGCGCCGCCCACCGCCGTCACATGTGTGTCGATCGCTCCGCCTACCCGATGCGCCACGCCCGCCATCACCCGCGCAAACCGCGAGCTATTCGGCGCAAGCACCAGCGTTGCCTGTGCAGCCTTTGCAATCGCCTCGCAGGCTGCAGTGTCCGTCGCATACCGCGCCTGCGCAAAGGCATCGCCGGAAACGCCAAGCAGCCTCGCTCCCGCCGAAGCCAGAACCCCGGCCGCCGCAGCTGCGTCCTTCGCCACAACGCCAATCGCAAGCGATGCGCCCAGCTTCGCGGCCAGCTCCTTGCCCGCCGTAACTGTCTCAAGCGATGCTTTGGTCAGCGCCGCTCCCGTGTCGTCGGCATGTGTCAGTACAAGTATCGATTCCATCTTTTCAATCCCTCAGGGGCGCGCAGCCCCTTATCTGTTCGTCGAGGCGCGTTATTCCGCCACAATCCACCCCACCAGCTCGGCAGCGATCGCATCCGGCGCAAGATCCTTCACCACGCGCGTACTGCGCTGCTGGCTGGGCAGTTTGGCCGCAATGTAGCTCAGCCCGTTCGCATCCAGCGTCACAGCCTTGGCCTTTTGCAGCGCCGGCATAATCGTGCGCATGTTCGCCATGCCGATCTGCGGATTGTTCCTCGGTTCCGCAAGGCTTCCCGTGGCCCAACCCAGTACCGCCGGCGCGCCCGCGCACACAGAGACCTGGTGCCGTCCGCCCTCAACGCGCTCCAGCACCTCAAACGATCCATCGTCGCGCACATCGATCTGGTCCACGCCCTGAAACTGATCCACGATGCCCAGCCGCTCGCCGACGAGTTCGAGCGTTACGCCCGCACCGCGCGAGGCCGACTCCCATCCGCCGAACAGCAGAAGCTTCGCTTTATCCAGTCCCGGAATCGCTTCGATGGCCGAAGCCAGCGCCGCCGCCGTCGAGTGCGCGTCAGGGAACCCGCCCAGCGGCCCATCCACCGGCACCAGCTCGAAGGCCACCTTCTGCGCTACGGTCATCATCACCTGCTGCAGCTTGGCCTTGGGGCCCAGCGAAACCAGCCAGAGCTTCGTGCCCGGGTTCTTCGCCGCAAGGTTAGCAGCCTCATACAGCGCGCTCGCCGCCCACGGATCGAGCACCGCCGGCAGCACCATCTCGTTCTTGATCCCCGGCCCCGTAGGGTTAGTCACTGGTTCCAGCGTCTGCAAAGGATCGGGAACGATCCCCGCGCAGACCACAATCTGTAATGCGTTTGCCATATTCTTTCTCCGCCGAGCTATTAGCTGTTAGCCATTAGCTCTTAGCTTTTCTCTCCAGCGTACTGATAAAGGCTCGAAGCATTTTGGAGACCTCATTACTAAGGCATTCTGCTTCTTCAAGTTCATTTCCCTTTGCAATTCCTAGATTCCGGGCCACAAGCAGTTGTGTCTTGAGTTCGAAGATCGAGCCCTGAGCAATTCCAAGGAATTGGCGGAATTCTCCGTGATTCAGCCTGCCCCGGCCTTCCGCAATGTTGCTTGCAATGGATACGCTGGCTCTCCTCATCTGCGCCACTAGGCCGTAAAGTTCATCCTGCGGAAAGGAGCGAGTGAGCTTGTAGATACAGGTCGTCAGTTCAATTGCTTTCTGCAAGACTACCAAATCATGGAAATCTTGCGCCATCGCCTTCTTCCTGAATCCGGAGCACTCCTCAACTGCAGATCAGTCCATGCAGGAGCTAATAGCTAATAGCTAACAGCTAACAGCTTTCTCTTAGTTCTCTGCGGAGTGGAATCCACCTGAGCCCGCCCGAAACTCAATATTTCCCTCAACCCCATCCGCCGAGTGCCCGCAGTTCCACAGGCACCCGCCGCAGTGCACGCACTTCTCGCGCTCAAACGCCGGCAGGTTGTCCGCACCCAGCGTAATGGCCTGTCCGGAGCACATCGCGACGCAGGTCTTCTCCTCGCACACCAGGCAAACTTCCTTGTCGCCAAACACCACGTGGTCGGCGAATCCCGGCGCGGCCTGCACCTTGCCGCCCATCAGCAGAGCGTCCTGCTGCGTAACCAGCAGACGGCTGTCGAAGGGAATCTCTGGCCAGCCGCGCGCGCTCATCAGCGCATCGTGCAGCGGCCGGCCGTCTTCGATCGCTAACTCAGTCGCCTTCTTGAGCGTCAGCTTCTCGGCGCTCATCGCGGCTATGGGGTGAATCTGCTTGTAAGCCGGCGGAACCTTTGTGTGCAGGCTCAGCTTGCCCTTCGTCATTCCGGCCAGCGCCATGCCCACCATGCCGCGAATGAAACCTTGATGAAAGCCGCCGCGCGCATGTTCGGCTTCTCTCGCTCCCTCTTCCACCCAGCTTGCGCGCCGCCGCTTCACGTAAGTGGCTTCGAGATTTTCCTGCGTGAACGGCTTGCCTTTGCGCAGCAGCTCAATCGCAGCTTCGCCCAACTGCACACCCGTGGCCCAACCCTCGTCCACTCCCGACCCGGTCAGCATGTTGGTCGAGCCCGAACACTCGCCTATCTTGGCGAATCCGTTGCCGCACAGCGCGTTTTCGCCCCGCTTGCCCGACTCCTCAAGTGACTTCGCGCCCCACGACCGCAGCGTTCCATCCTTCAAATGCTTCCACAACAGAGGGTGCTGGATGTAGTGCTGCAAATACCGGTAAACCGTGCGCCCCGGATCGCCCATCCACGACGGCACAAAAATCCCCACCGAAACCAGCCGCTCCGGATGCACGTAAAGGAATCCGAAGATCTCCGGCTCTGGAAACCCAATCGTGTGCCACACCGTGCCCGGCTCAAGCTCCGTGCCTTCGGGCAGCTCGATCACGAATTTCATCCCCAGTGCCCACTCGTCTTTGAGGCGCTTGTCTTTGGGGTCCAGGGCCCTTGAAATCTGCCCAACTGGCCCATCGCCCACAACCGTCAGCAGGGCGCGAACGTCCATCCCCGGTGCAAAGCCTGCTTCCGGCGCGCCGTGCTTGTCCACGCCCTGATCGGCAAGGCGCAATCCTTCCACGCCATCGGCGCCAATCAGCGGCGCAGCCACCGGTGTCCCCGGCCATATCTGCACCAGCCCGCTCGACATGATCTGCGAGCCAACCCACTGGTTGAACTGCCCGATCGAGAGCACCAGACCGCCGTCCTTATGCAGGAACGACGGAGTCCAGGGCAGCTCGAAGGCCAGGTCCTTTACAAAGAGTCCTTTTCCCAGGCCAAGAAAAAAATCGCCGATCTTGAGCAGCGCCGAACGCCTGCTCGCGCCCACCGGGTCAAGCAGGTAGAAGATATGTTCCTTCTTCACCCCAACGGCCATCGGAATCTCTTCCGGCTTCAACTCCGGAAAGCTTTCGCGAATCCCTCGGGCCTTCGTCACCACGCCGCTAACGCCCGAGGCCAGGTCGTCGGCCCGCTCGTAGCAGAGCACCTGCAGCGGCATCCCCGGCATTACCTTGCTCTCAAACGCCGCATCGGAGGGGTTCTCGTTCCACGCCTTCACAAGCGTAGTCAGAAAACCGCCCATCGCCGGGCCAAATCCGGCACAGGCGATATCGACTTCCATCGACATGCGCTCGACCTCTGGCTGCGCCTCCGGATTGTGGGTCTCGGTGCTCATGCCGTCGCCGCCGGATAGTCCAGCGCCTCGGGAATCATCACCTTGCCGATCGTCTCCGCCGCGCGGTCCTTGGCCAGACGCGAGCCGGTCAGGCACATGGTCAGCTTGTTCTGCAAGCGCAGGAACTCTTCCGATCCCGCGCAGCCCGCGCACGGCCCAGCCTTCAGCGGATGGCTTCCATCGTTGCCCAAAACGTCCAGCGCCACCGCGCCGATCCCCGGCATCGTCTCTTCGAGTTCATCGATCTCTGAAGCCAGGAAGCAGTTGCGGTGCTCCTCTTCATCCCAGCTGGGATGCTGGTTGTAGCCAAACACCAGCTCCGCGCAGATGCGCGAGGCCTCGCCGGCCGCCAGCGCCGCTTGCGAGTGACAAAGGTCGCTCAGGAACTGGACCGTCGCCTCCAGGTCTTCGGCGGCAACCGGATCATTCGGCCCATTCTTCTCAAGCTCCAGCACATCCATAATCTGCGACCGCGAGGCCAGCAGCCAGCAAAGCGCATCGGCCAGCGCAAACGTAACGCCCTGCCGCTGCCCGTGATAGAGCTTGCCGCCCTGCGGATCCACCGCGTTCTGCAGATGATTCAGCGACCACAGCCACAGCGTCATCGCCGAGGCCAGCGTGCATGCGCCCGTCCCCGGCCGGCTCGATGCAATCGCCCGCATCTCCCGCGTCCAGTTGCGGAACTGGGCCAGGAACACCTCGCTCGTCATCGTCACCGTCATCTGCCTGCGCTGTACTGCTTCGGGGCCCTCGTAGGTCGCCTCAAGCTGCGCGTCCATCCACTTGTTGGCCAGGAACCCCGGGCAGTCCTCGGTAATTCCGTATCCGCCCATCAGGCTCACCGCCTCGCGCAGCATATTTGCGCCATGGCCGGTGTTCCACAGTTTCGTCGCCGGGCAAAGCACGTTGGCTTCGGCGTCGCGGATCACATACTGCACCAGTGGATCGGCCTCAAGCTCGGCCCGCCGCGGATCGTCTTCCTTCATCGCCAGCAGTTCCAGAGCCCTGTCCGCGCTCTCCTTCAGAGCCTTCATCTCCGCGCGTCCGCCTGCAACACCGCGCTGCTTCATGATCTCGACCTTCTGCTTCTCCAGCGGGTCCAGCGCATCGAACAGCCGCGCAGTCTCAAAGCCCAGAGAACTAGCGGCCTCACCTGTGGCCCAAATATCAACCAGGCGGTGGAGGGCATCTTCCCGCTGCTGGATGCCCTGCTCGTAGCGCAACGATCCGGGCTTCGCTCCCTCGGCCCCGCGGAAACGCTGGCGGTGGTAGCGGATCACCGGCTCAATCGCCGAAAGCAGCTTGGACGCCGTCATAATGCCCACCGGCACGCGCGTCCGCCGGAAGACCGCCTCGATTACATCGCCGTGGTTGAAGTTCGGCACAATCACGCCGTCCTTCACCGTGTAGCCGCCGATGATCCGGCTCGCCGGAACCTTCATGTTGAACACCGGATCGCAGGTTGACGAGAGCTGATGCACCAGCTTCTTGGTCGGTGTGCCGCGGTCGAACGTCCCCGGGTCGCCCACCTCAAGAATCACCATGCAGGTGCCCTTGATGCGCTCGTCGTCCGAGCCCACCGCGGCCGTCACAAAGTTCGCAAACCCCATGTTGGTGATAAAGCGCCCGCGCTTGTCCACCTCGACGATGGGTTCCTCGCCGTCTTTCCACTCGGCAACGCGGATCTTGCCGCTCAACATGCCGGTGTCCACGCCCACATAGGGGATAGGCTCTGTGAGCGCAAATGCTCCCCGCCACGGTTCGCGGTCCTCGCCCGGTGCTGCCGGCGCAGACAGGCTCTTATAGTGCAGCTTCTGCTCCGGTGTGCCCCGCTCGTGAATCGGCGCCAGCGCCAGAAACCCGGCCAGGCTCGCCGTCGCCGCTCCGCCGTCTACCCAGGCCAGCTCAAAGGCCGCCAGGCTCAGCGCCAGGTTCTTCGGACCGGAGATGAAACCGCCCTCCTCCGGCTCCATGAATGCCGCCGTCACTCCGGCCTGGTCGAAGGCCCTCAGCATGTTGTTCTTGCCGGGCGTCCACTCGTGCGTGTTGCGCTCGCCGGCGGCCACAAGGCGCGCCACCGTCCCGCGAGCCACCCCGCGCGTCGATTGCACCAGCATCTGAAGGTCAAAGCGGTCGGAGTAGCGCCACTGGATCTGGCGCACGGCGTCACCGGGGAGGGTAAGCATGGACTTCGTCGCGGTCGGTGCAGTTGCACTCATGGATGTGCCCTTTCCTTCGACAGGCCACAAAATCCCTCTCCCGTTCACCGTTGCTGCTGTCGGCCTCCCGGGGATAACCTGCTGCTTGCCGGGGCGATGGGGCTCGGAATCGGGTCTTTTGGGCTCTGGAATTCCGATCCCATTTTCGGGGACGAAGCCCGCCCCGCGTTGTGACATGCATCACGATTTGAGGCCCCCGCAGCCTCTCACGACCGAACCCAGACTCCCCATCCCCAACATCCCGTCGGAGTTCGAAATCTACTCCGTTATTTCCTCCAATTCGGACCATACCGGCTCGGAGTCCTCCACGATTCTCCTTCTGTGTGATGTAAAGCAGCCCCGGTGTGATCCCTGTCCTCGTGCCTGTGACTCGGGTCACTGCCAGCTCCCCGCTCAAAAGAGTGTTCTCAATGCATAGAAATCCAGATACCGCAATGGATGCCGTATCAGGTTTCGACGCAACCACCTACGACGCCGGGACAGGAAAAACTCCCTGTCTGCCCGGAGAAAGAAGACGGCAGGATGACACCAGCCGCTTGTACCCACACCCCAGTTCCATCTGGCCGCTTGCCTTGGTTTGCCCTCAGGGCCGGGCTCTGGGCCGCACTCCTGGCAGCAGTTGCATTCCTGGCCGCGCCGGTCCACCTCGCCGCGCAGGATTGCCTCACCTGCCACGGCGACGCCTCCATGACCGACTCGGCTGGACACAGCATCGCCGTCGACGGCAAAAAGTTCGGCGACAGCGTTCACGGCGCCTTCGGGTGCAACAACTGTCACGCCGACATCAAGGGCTATCCCCATCCTGACAAGGTTGCCCCGGTCGACTGCGCCAAGTGCCACGCCGATCAGCAGGCCCAGCTAAAAGGCAGCGTCCACGCCGACAGCAAAGACCACCCCTGCACCAGTTGCCACGGCAGCCCCCACGAGATCTTCCCCAAAACCGACGCCCGCTCCAACGTCTATCCGCTCAACGTGCCCAAAACCTGCGGCAACTGCCACGCCAACAACGGCATGGCGCAGAAGCACGGCCTGGCCAGCGTCTATCCCAACTACATCGACTCCATCCACGGCTTTGCCCTCAGCAAGGAAGGCCTGCTGGTGGCCGCCAACTGCCAGAGCTGCCACGGTTCACACGGCATCCTCAGTCGCAACAACCCCCAGAGTCCGACCAACAAGGTCAACATTCCCGAGACTTGCGGCAAGTGCCACGCCAAGATCAACGCCGACTATCAGTTAGGCGTTCACGGCCAGGCCATCGCCAGGGGCGACCTCAAGGCTCCGGTCTGTTCTGACTGCCACACTGCCCACGCCATCCTTCAGCCCACTGAGAGCGAGTTCCGCATGCAGTCCACGCCCATCTGCGGCAACTGCCACAAGGACAAGTTCTCCACCTATCGCGACACCTTCCACTCCCAGCTCGGCTCCCTCGGCGGATACGTTGAAACCGCACGCTGCTGGGATTGCCACCAGGCCCACGACGTGCGGCCAACCGCCGATCCCACCTCGCCCGTCAATCCGGCAAACCTGGTTGCCACCTGCGGCCGCTGCCACTCAGGCGCAAACCTCAGCTTCGTCCAATACCAGCCCCACGCCAACGCCCGCGACCGAAAGCTGAGCCCCGGCCTCTTCTACGTCCGGCTGTTCATGAACCTGCTGCTGGCCAGTGTGCTCACCTTCTTCATCATTCACACGATCCTCTGGATCATTCGCTCGCGTTACAACCAGGTCAAAGCCGGCAAGTCCGGGAACGGAGGAAACCATGCCTGAGACGGAAACCACTTCGCAGACGGCGAACTCCGCCACCCCAGCTGAACGGCACTTTGTCCGTTTCACCCGCGAACAACGCTACCTGCACGCCACGCTGTTCACCACCTTCCTGGGTCTTGCTGCCACGGGCCTGCCCCTGCGCTTCAGTGAGAGCTTCTGGGCACGCGGCGCTGCCTCTGCCGTCGGCGGATTTGGCGCAATCCTGTTCCTTCACAAGCTCTGCGCCATCGTGCTCACCATTGCCTTCGCCCTGCACGTCAAGGAGATCTTCACCCGTGCCTTCGTCAACCGCCAAAAGGGCATCTTCTGGGGGCCCACCTCCATGGTCGCCAACTGGAAAGACGTAAAGGATGTCGTCGGCCACCTGCGCTGGTTCGTCGGCCTCGGCCCCAAGCCGCAGTTCGACCGCTACGCCTACTGGGAAAAGTTCGACTACTGGGCGGTTTTCTGGGGCATGATCGTCATCGGCTTCTCCGGCTACGCCATGTGGTTCGCGCCCTTCTTCGCCCACTTCCTGCCCGGATGGGCTCTGAACGCCGTGCTCGTCATCCACTCGGAAGAGGGCCTGCTGGCCATCCTGTTCATCTTCTCCATCCACTTCGTCAACACCCACCTCCGCCCCGACAGCTTCCCCATGGACATGGTCGTCTTCACCGGCGTCGAGAGCGAAGAGGAGTTCAAGCACAAGCGCCCCCTCGAGTACGAGCGCATCAAGGCCTCCGGCGAGCTGGAACGCCGCATCGGCCAGCCCGCGCCCGTCTGGCTCATCAACTTCTCCCGCGTAGTAGGAACCATCGCCATCGCCATAGGCCTCATCCTGCTCGTGCTAACGCTCACGGCCTACTTCAGCTAGCCCGCGCGGCAGAACGACCTGCTTCGACTGACAGCGCGGCGGATTAGTAGCTCAAAATACGCGGGGGCGGATCAAACGATCCGCCCCCGCTTCTCATTTCATAACAACCACTCTGGATGCCCCGGGTCTCGATTCTGATACCCGGGAAAGATCGATTCTCAACCCGCACAACACCGCATCCCATAAAGGCAGCGCGAAACAGTCAACCCGGCCGATAGTTACCAATTAGCGACGATGCGACAGCAACCTCGGCCTAGGCGCCGATTTGTACCAATCCTCACAAGGAGTTGTCATCCTGAACACAGCGCAGCGCAGTGAAGGATCTGCATTTGCTTCTAAACTTCCGTTTAGCCGACAATACACTTACAACCGGATTCCTTGAGCCCAGAGCGTTTGACGTTAGCATTCCGTGGCTTGGAGTTGTGAGTGTTCTTGCTTTCCCCGGTCCCCAAAAAGCGAGGGACCGGGGGTACCCTCAACTGAACTGGAATAAGTCACCGAGTTCGTGGCCACCCGCCGCCACCTCCGACACCCTATTCGACGATCTCATCGCGGCTGCAGAAGTGCAGCTCGAAGCCCAAAGTATTAAGCGACTAAATGAGACGAACGCGTTTTGAAAGGGCACGACTTCAGTCGTGACGCTATCACGCAAAGATGTAATGGGCCTTAACCCCTCTGACGGCTCCTCATAGACCCGCGCATCCCCACACCCTTTTCTAAATCACACGGATTATGGTAGAACGTTGGGTGGTATAGTCAACGGTGCGTCACCCGCCATGATGCCGGGGACCTTGAAAGGCGAAATATGCTGCCAAAGAAATCTGGAGCACTTGCAATGGGCGGGATACTAGCTTCAGCCATTGCTGCTGGCGCAGCCAACTCGTATGCCCAAATACTCGATAACGGTACGCTGCCTGCTTCGCGCCTGGAGAGTTATGCGGCAGAGCACGCCACGCCTTTGAGTTCATGGAGTCAATTGGACTTAAACAAAAGGGTTATTTACTTCACGGGCAACTCTTACGCTTTCCTTACACAAAATGCAAATCAACTGGCGGAATCCGGGGTTAAGGTTGCATTCGTTCAGGATAGCTATCCAGATCAGTTGAATAAAAATTTACGACACGTCCTCGATATGAATGAACAGGAACGAGCTCTTCATTTGATAGATATTCTTGGTAATACGGGCATTGTAGTCCATCGGCTCCCAGCCGTGGCTGACCCTACTAACCGAGATAGTGATTTAACTTACAATGCCGTGATGATAAGTAACGCTTTGTATGAATCAGGCGGAAGAGTCCTGTTTGTCGGAAACGGGAATAGCGACTTCAACAAAGGCAGTAACAATAATGGGCTATTGAACATGAGAGATAAAATCCAGCACGTTCTATGGATTGACATCAATCACAATTTGTCCACTCCAATCCTGGCCGGCATCAATTCCGGCAATAATAGTAACCAGGCAGGAGAAATGTTCGTTCCGTTCGAACAAGAAAAACAGACATCCCTGGGAATTGCACGAGCTGTCTACAGTCAACTAGTATTAATTCGCTTTCCGGGTATGAAAGGCCTCGGACATGACCAAAAGGACTATGCGGCCGTGCTGTTCCGAATGAACGGAAAGTAAGTCGGCGGGCAGCTCGCCCTCACCTTCTCTGATGCTCGTTCCTCCACTTAGGAAGCTTCGATCAATAGCCCGCTTCGCGGACGGGTGGTCCCGGTCTCAAGCGGAATCACATCAACCATAACGGTGCCCCCGGTCCCTCGCCTTTGGGGACCGGGGACGAGGAATCCATCTTCCCGCGCGAGATCGCCCCAACCAGCCTTCCCCCCGCCAAAAATATCCCTTCCTCAAATTGCAGGTAATTTCCGCGAATTCTATAAACTGAAAGTATCGGTGTAGGAGAATCGAGTGCGGAGCCTCCCACTGAGACCTCGCCAGGAACGCCCGGAAACAACAAAATTTGCTCTAAGTTGTTGAAAATGGGATAGAACGCTCCAAACTATTGATTCTGGGATAGATAACCCCGGTTCGAACCATCTATCTCGTTGATTCCAAAGGGCCACGACCCGAGGTATGGGAGGGGGGGATATCGGGGGGTAGCACGGACCGGGAAGACAGCGAACACCAACCGGCCCACTCAATATTTCTGACGTAGCGGGCGAGTCACTGCCCACCGAGAAGTCGGATCAGGCGCAGTCGATCACCCCGCCTGTGATCCTCATTCATACCCCCCGTGACCCGAGTCACTGCCCCAAACACCCCGCCCAATTCTGCTAAAAGAGTGAAAAACCTTCGATTGGCGCTGTTCGCTTGCACCGCTCTCGCCTGGCTCCTCTCCACCGTCCCGGCCCATGCCGCTCCAAAGGCAAAAGACTCAGACTGCCTCGCCTGCCACTCTGACAAGTCCCTCACCCACGACGTCAACGGCAAGCCCGACAGCCTCTACATCGACGGCGCGCAGCTCAAGCACTCCATCCACGGCTCCATGTTCGGATGCGTCGACTGCCACACCGACGTCAAAGGCCCGGTCCACGAGACGACTCCGAAGAAGATCACCTGCGAAGGCTGCCACGCCGACGAGCAGCAGGCCTGGGAGCACTCGCTCCACTCCAAGCCCACCAGCCAGAGCAAAAACTCCGCGGCCAACTGTCAGGACTGCCACGGAAACGTCCACACCATCGTCGGCGGCGACGACCCCAAATCTCCCGTCAGCCACACCAACATCCCCAACACCTGCGGACGCTGCCACAGCCAGAAGTTCCTGATGGAACAGAACGGCCAGAGCGCGCAGGCCTTCTACTCCTACCAGGAGAGCGTCCACGGACGCGCCGTCGAGAACGGCTCCCAGAAGGCCGCTGTCTGCACCGACTGCCACGGTTCCCACGCCATCCTCACCGCCAAGGATCCGCAGTCGCCCATCTACAACTTCAACGTACCTAACACCTGCGGCAAGTGCCACGCCGACATCAAGAACACCTTCAACGCCAGCATTCACGGTCAGGCCATCGCCCGCGGCAACGCCATGGCTCCGGTCTGCACCGACTGCCACGGCATCCACTCCATCAAGGCCCCGAACAATCCAACTTCCCCGGTGGCCGAGCAGAACATCTCCCGCGATACCTGCGCCAAGTGCCACGAGGGCGTTCGCCTCAGCCAGGAGTTCGGCGTTCCCGGCGGGCGCGTCACCAGCTACTTCGACAGCTATCACGGTCTCGCGGCCGAGGGCGGATCCGTCGTCGCCGCCAACTGCTCAAGCTGCCACGGAGTCCACGACATCCTGCCCTCCAGCGACCCTCGCTCCACCATCAGCGCCGGCCATCTTGAGGCCACCTGCGGCAAGTGTCACCAGGGCGTCAGCGCCAAGTTCATCCAGACCAAGGTCCACCTCGACTCCGGCGCAAAGAACACCGACCTCGACTCGGTCGCCGTCCGCTGGGTCCAGTGGATTTATATCCCGCTCATCATCCTCGTCATCGGCGCAATGTTCCTGCACAACGCCATCATCTGGCGCAGCAAGGCTCTGGCCCGCCGCCGCATGGCCAACCCGTACATGACCCGCATGACCGTTCGCCAGCGCTGGCAGCATCTCATCCTGCTGGTCAGTTTCATCCTGCTGGTCATCACCGGCTTCGCCCTCAAGTTCCCTGAGACCTGGTTCGCGCACACCCTCGGCATGGGCGAGCATCTGCGCGGCATCATCCACCGCGTCGCCGGCGTCGTGCTCATCCTCGCCGGCTTCTACCACGTCTTCTACCTCATCACCCTGCGCGAAGGCCGCCGCATGTTCCGCGACATGTTCCCCAAGCCCAAGGACGCCTTCGACGCTATCGCCGCCATGCGTTACTACCTCGGCCTCGGCGGGGAAAAGCCCAAGTTCGGCCGCTTCTCCTACGCCGAAAAGGCCGAGTACTGGGCTCTGGTCTGGGGAACCGCTCTCATGGGCGTAACCGGCGTCATGATGTGGGCCAAGATCTGGGTAGGCAACACGCTGGCCCGCTGGTGGGTTGACGTCGCCACCACCATCCACTACTACGAGGCCATCCTCGCCACTCTCGCCATCGTCGTCTGGCACTTCTACCAGGTCTTCCTCGATCCCGACGTTTATCCCATGAACTGGGCCTGGTACGACGGAAAGATGCCGGTCGAACTCTACCACCACGAGCACGAGCTCGATACCGAATCGCTCGAGGAGGACAAGAGCGAGTAGCATTCAGCGCTCCCGCCCAGGGATCGCTGAAAACCAGAGAAAAGCAAAAGGCCCGCGGAATGGGGTTACCACTCCGCGGGCCTTTTCACATCCTGGTTACCACTTGAACAGCAGGGGTGCAAAGTCGCTAAGCTGCTTCCGCCAGCTTCCCCATTCGTGAGCAAGACCGGCATACTCGCTATAGGTGTATTTGATGCCCGCCTTGTCGAGTGCGGCGCGCGTCTGCTGGACCGATTGAAAGATGCCCGTCGGCCCGCCCTCGGCCGTGCCCACGCCCCACCAGAACACATGTAGCTTCTTGTTGAAAGCTGCTGCGTCGGCCATCGCGCCATCAAAGGCGGTCTTCGTATCGAAGTTGGGCGAGGGCGGACGGCTGAACATGCCCATGGCGGAGAACTTGTCCAGGTTGTGCATGCCGATGGTCAACGTCTGCCCCGCGCCCATCGAAAGTCCCGCAATGGCGCGATGCTCCCGGTCGGCTAACGTGCGGAAGTTCGTGTCGATCGCAGGAATCAGCTCTTCGATCATCTCCTTCATAACCAGATCGGGTCCTGCCGGAGCAGCACCCGGTCCACCAGGAGCAGCACCCGGCCCCGGCCCACCTGGCCCCGGCCCACCTGGCCCCGGCCCCGCAGGCGCATTTGCCGCGCCCGGAGCTCTGGCATAGCCGCTCTCCATCACCACAATCATCGGTTTAGCTTTGCCGGATGCAATCAGGTTGTCCAGGATGAAGTTTGCACTGCCCTGTTTGGTCCAGCCCGTCTCGTCTTCCGTAGCGCCGTGACGCAGGTAAAGAACCGGGTACCGCTGCTGCGGATGCGCATCGTAGCCCGGAGGTGTGTAAACCAAGGCGCGCCGCAGCTCGCCGGTCACCTTCGATGGATGCCAGAACATGCGCACCTGGCCGTGCGGCACGTCCTTGGGCAGGTAGACATCGAATCCAGCCTCGGGAATATCGATGCCGCTTGTCTCCTTGTTGCCCCCAAAGAATGTCTCGCTCGCCGGATCGTTCACCGCTACTCCGTCGATCAGAAACGCGTAATAGTGGAATCCGGGAACCGCGGGCGGCGTAGTGACACTCCAGAACCCGTCGCTGTCTTTGGTCATGTCAAACGGCGTTTTTCCCAGCCCGTTGTAGCCGTTGTTGCCGCCGCCTGGGGCCGCGTTGTTGCCAAATGGCTGCAGCTGCACCTTCTGCGCGTCAGGCGCCTTGATCCGAAAAGTCGCGCGTCCGTCAGGCGAAACGCGCGGATACTGCGCGCCGCTCACGTTCGTCGTAGCCGGCTTAGAACCCTCGGGTGCCTGCGCCTGGCCTACAGAGGCGCCAAGCGCCAGAACCGCCAGAAATACACCGATCGAAACTCGTTTTTGCATAAAATTCTCCCTGCCGGCTTGGGCCGGACAAGCTTTGGATCCATAACTACAGATGAGGCCTGGTCGGATAAGCTCTCCAAACAGGCAACGAGAAGACCGGTCGCGGAACGAATTGCTGAAAGCTGTCAGCTATAAGCTGTCAGCCGTCCTCACACCCGGAAATCGTCCGCGCGCCAGTCCTTGATCCGTTCCTTGATCTGCTTGCGGTTCAGGTTGTGTTCCAGAGCCTGCTTAGCCAACTCCACTACTTCGTCGTCGGCCGCAAACCGCAGCCCGATCAACTGGTCCGGGCTCAGCTTGTAAATCTGCGCATGCCACTCGGCCGGTGCCAGCGCCTGCAGCCGCAAACGCTCTTCCAGCCGGATCACCCGATCCTGTGCCTTTAATGGATACAGCCGCGCCTTGAAGAACAGGATGAAGGCCGCCACCGACAACACCAGCGTCCATGCCACATGAAGTCTTGGATACCGGATCAGGTAGGCGGTCTGGAAGATAACGTTCAGAACCAGAACGCCGAACAGAACAAAGTGAAAGGAGGGGTCGATACGGCCGTGATTCTTAAAATTCTGGGGAGCCTTAGAACTCATTGAGTCGCCGAACTTTCCTTCGGGCCAGATTCGGCTCCCGGCTTGTCCCCGGTTAATGTCTGCACAACGGGAGCGGCGCCGCCGGCCTGAGAAGCGGCGTCAGCCGAATTCTCTGCGCCTCTGCCCAGCCCTGTCAATTCCGCCAGATTCTTTGGTTCCAGACGCCGCGGGTTCCTCGGGATCAGGTGAAACCGCCCCCGGGCCAGGTAGTCCACAAAGATGCAGCCGGCCAGGTACGGATTCACCAGCGTCAGTGGGATGGCATACGCAGTCGTCGTAAACGACTCCGCAATGTTCTTGTTCGACCTGCTGTGCCGCCGGTAGCCGGGAATCTGCGGAATCTCAAAGACCTCCAGTTTCTCCTCCGGATGCTTGCGCGACCAGCGCACCAGCCTGTAGGTCATTTCCTTCGGCGTCGTGATGCCCGCGTCGGGAAAGATGCTGCGATGAAAGTCGTTCGGGAAATACATATTCAGCAGCTTGCGCGCGAAATCGGCGCAGTTGTTGAACAGCGTCTCGAAATGCGACTTGTTGGGACGGTCGTTCAGTTGCGCTATCACCGCGTCGTCCTGCTCCGCGGTGGTATGGAACCGGAAGGCGAAGATGCGCCGCTCAAACGATACGCCGACCAGCTGATCCCAGCCTTCGTGGACCAGGTTGCCATCTCGCTTGCCCATGCCCAGCGGCGTAAAGTGTGCGGCCCGGTAGGCCTCCCGCAGCGCCTTCACCTGTGCGCGGCTCACCCTGTTCGGCACATTCTCGATCGTTTCCACCGAGTAGAGATAGGGAATCAGAGGGATCGCGATCCAGTCGTAGCCGTCCACGCCCTGGTAGCGGGCGATCACAGACCCCAACTCTCCGGGGCCGCAGCGGCGCAGCCGCGTAGGCGTCTCAGCGCAGATGTTCGCAAAGTAAATCGCGTTGTGGCCGGTGGGATTGATCGCGCCAAAGAAGCCGTACGGCTCCTCCATCAGCAGCGCGGCCTGCCCGTGACAGGGAACCACTGCACCCAGCATCGCCGCAAACACGGCGACTAAAACCAGATTGAAACTCCTGCTTCCGGTCCTCATCGCTGTTTCCTCGAAACTGTCCTCCCCTTGTCAGTATGCGACGATTCCTGCCGAACCGCAGAAGAACACTCCAACCCTATTTTCTATGGACACATGCTTGTTGAACAAAGTTGCTCTCCACTGGATGACAAAATACTATCGCGTGACCAACCTCACGTCTTCCATCCTCCCGGTAGCCGAACTGAGCTGCCCCAGTGCGCCAATCTGCCCCCCGCCGGCTGAATTTGCCCGGATTTGTTACCCTAAGTCCTGAAAGTGCCAAGGAGCTTCCCACCATGCACATCTCTTCCCCGTTTTTCGTCGTCCCGGTCATCGTCGCCGTCTTCGCGATTTGCATCCTGTTTTCCACAAGCAGTAAAGAAGACGATAGCCACTCCCACTGATCCTGTCGCCACCTTCAAAATCTCAATCGCCGGGGGAACATTTTCCCTCAACCCGGCGTATAGTCCATCTTGAAGAGGTCGAGCGCCATGAATTCCATTGGAAACCGGGTTCATTCTGCAACTGCCATCCTCGCCGCCGCAACTCTGCTCGCGTTCACTGCTGGTTGCCGTGTACAGGTAGACAAGGGTGCCAACGGCGAAGACAAGAACGTCAAAGTCGATACTCCCTTCGGCGGTGTTCACGTGAACACCGACCAGACCACCGCCGCCGATCTCGGCCTGCCTGTCTATCCCGGCGCGGAAACCGTCAAAGACAAGGACAACGACAAGTCCGCCGACATCCATCTCGGCTTCGGGCAATGGGAGATGCGCGTCAAGGCCGTAAACTACGCCACCTCCGACAGCCAGGATAAAGTGGAGGCCTTTTACAAAAAGGCCCTCGGCAGCTACGGCGACGTCATCGTCTGCGACCATGGCACTGCGGTGGGCAAGCCCACTGCCACCTCCGAAGGCCTCACCTGCGAGGACAACGACAAGCACGGCACCCACATCCAGATTGGCGACAAGACCTCGATCTCCAGCGGCGACGGCCGCCAGTTGAAGGCCGGCTCCGAACACCACCAGCACATCGTCGGCTTCCAGAGCCCTGTCGGCGGGCAGACACGCTTCGCGCTCGTCGCCATCGACCTGCCATCCGGGATCAACCCCAGCTCCGACAGCAAGGACTAGACCGGGCCGCGCTGCAGGCCCGGCGCAGGCCCGTCCGCAAACATCCCGCCGGCGCCCGATCAAGATAGAATGCTCCCATCGCTGGTACGGAACTTCTATTTGCCGGAGCCGAACATCCATGGAATTTGATCGCATCCGCCTTATTGCCGCGGCGCTCCTCGTCGCGGCCCTTCCTCTCTCCGCGGCCGACAAGCCAAAGCCCGCCTCGCAGCCCGCGCCTGTCGCCCAGGCCGATCCCTATGCCGAGGTCCAGCCCGCAGCCGAATCGCTCGACCTCAACATGTATCAGCGGATTCGCAACGAAGGGCTGAACGACTCTCACGTCATGGAGTTTGCCGGCGCGCTGACCGATGACATCGGTCCCAGGCTCACGGGTTCGCCTGAGCTGAAGCGCGCCAACGAGTGGACCCGCGACACCCTCGCCAAACTCGGCCTCGTCAACGCGCATCTCGAAGACTGGGGCGAGTTCGGCATGGGCTGGCAGCAGTTGAATAGCTGGGCGCGCATCGTCTCTCCCGATCCCGCCGTCCTTGTCCTGCAGGCCGTGCCCTGGTCTCCGTCCACGCATCCCGCCGGCAAAGACACGGCGGGCCCGGTCAGCGGCGATGTGGTCTACGTCGACATCCAGACCGAGAAAGACATCGATCAATATAAGGGCAAACTGGCCGGTAAGGTCGTTCTCTTCGGCGCAATGCGTCCCGTCCCGCCCGTCGACAAGGCCCTCTTCGAGCGCAACTCCGATCAGGACCTCGACAACATTGCCCGCATCGAAATAAGTGCCGCCACCGCCGCCCAGTCTCCCGACGCAGCCGCCCGCCTACGCGCCTACGCCGAGCGCGGCCGGCTGATCGATCGGATCGCGCAGTTCTTTGCCGACGAGCAGGTAGCCGCCGTCATCGAGCCAAGCCGTGACGCCCGCAACGGCGGCGGCTCCGGTGGAACCCTCTTCGACGACAACGGAGCAACCCTAGGCCGCACACCCTACCTCGCCGACAAGCGCGTCAAGGTTCCGGTTGCTGTCGCCGCCGTCGAAAGCTACGGCCGCCTCTACCGCCTCGTCCTGAATCACGTGCCCGTGACCTCCGAGATCGATATCGAGACCCGCTTCACCGGCGACCACGAACACGCTTATAACACCATCGCCGAAATCCCCGGCACCGATCCAAAGCTCAAAGACCAGGTCGTCATGCTCGGCGGCCACCTTGACAGCTGGATCGCCGGAACCGGCGCAACCGACAACGGCGCGGGCGTCGTTGTCGCCATGGAAGCCGTTCGCATCCTCAAGGCCCTCGGCGTTCAGCCCCGCCGCACCATCCGCATCGCCCTCTGGACCGGGGAAGAGCAGGGCATCTACGGCTCGCGCGGCTACGTGCGCGAGCACTTCGGCTCCGCCAAGCTCTCCACCGAGCCCGACCAGGCGAACCTGCCCGACTACATGCGCCGCGCCAGCGGCCCGCTCGAGGTCAAACCCGAGCAGAAGCTCATCAGCGCCTACTTCAACGTAGATAACGGCACGGGCCGCATCCGCGGAATCTATACCCAGGGCAACGCCGCCATCGCCCCCATCTTCGCGCAGTGGATTGCCCCCCTCAAGGACCTGGGCGTCACCACCATTACCGAACGCAACACCGGCGGCACCGACCACCTGAGCTTCGACGCCGTCGGCATCCCCGGCTTCCAGTTCATTCAGGACATGCTCGACTACGAGACCCGCACCCACCACTCCAACCAGGATGTCTACGAGCGCCTGCAGCCGGCCGACCTTAAACAGATCGCTGTCGTCGAAGCCATCTTCGTCTACAATGCGGCCATGCGCGACCAGATGATGCCGCGCAAGCCTCTGCCCCAGCCCGACCAGGACGACAAACTCCGCGCGCCCATCCCCGACCTCTATCCGGACGCTGTCCCTCCGCCTGCCGAGACAAATTCCCAGGCCCCATCGACCAAACAGTAGCTCCTCGCGAACTCTTCGAACCGGGAAACTCCGCTCCAACCCTGAAAACATTGGCGCGGAGTTTTTCTATCTGCGAGTGGTACTGTTATAGCCGCTACGCTTCACCATCCTGCTCCCATCTTCGAAGCCGGGCAGTTCTCCCTTCTGCCAAATTCTTCGTCCCAAAGCCCTCGTAACAACCCGTAAGAGCGTCCTAACCGCCTCGCTCACGGCCCGGGTTTTCCGTTAACTGCTAACAACACTTTCAGTCTCGCTGCCTGTTAACCGATAACAGCGATTTAACCGCGTAAATACTGCACTTTTTGCTTTCCATGCGATCGCATTCGAGTCATACTCACGCCAGTAGCAGGCTTGACTTTTCACATGTATCGCGTGACCACCATCACGGAACTACGCTTCACCGGAGTGCAGAATAACGCGGGTTTGAAGAGTATGCGATCGTTCCCCAAAGTATCGAGATGCGAACTCGAAGCCCCTCAGCAAAGTTCCTCGATGACAGCGGAGCAGCAGCGATGACATGGAGCAATGACTATCGCGGCAAGTTGATGTGCGCCTCCGATGCGCTCGAGTCGGTTGTCTCCGGCTCCCGCGTCTGGATCCAGTCCGGGTGCGGCACGCCCTCGGCTCTGGTTGAAGCCATGGTGGCCCGCGCTCCCTATGTGCAGGATGTCGAAGTGGTCCACATGAAGACCCTCGGCGAGGCTGCCTATACGCGTCCCGAGTACGAGGGGCACTTCAGGCATCACGGCCTCTTTGTCGGCGATAACGTGCGCGAGGCCGTCATGGCCGGCCGCGCCGACTACACGCCCATCTTCCTGTTTGAGATCGAAGGCCTGATGGAGACCGGCGCCATGCCCCTTGACGTCGTGCTCATGCAAGTCTCCCCGCCCGACGCTCATGGCTTTGTCACCCTGGGCACCACCGTCGATTGCACCCTCACCGCGGCGCGGCTGGCAAAAACGGTCATCGCCGAAGTCAATGACCAGATGCCGCGCACCCACGGCGAAACCGCGATTCACATCAGCCACATCGACCGCATCGTCGAGGTCTCGCACCCGCTGCTTGAAGCCCACTCCGAGCCGCCCACCGAATTGAACCTGCGCATCGCGCGCAACGTTGCCTCGCTCATTCCCGACGGCGCAACCATGCAAACCGGCATCGGCGGCATCAGCGAGGCCGTTCTCCACTGCCTCGACGGCAAGCGCAACCTCGGCATTCACTCCGAGCTGGTCACGGACGGCGTCGTCGATCTGATGGAGGCCGGCATCATCAACGGGGAAGCGAAATCCGTGCATCGCGGCAAGGCGCTGATCGCCTTTGTCCTCGGCTCCAAGAAAATATTTGACTTCGTCGATCAGAATCCATGCTTCGAGTTCCGGCCCATCAAGTACACCAACGACCCGTTCGTGGTGGCCCGCAACGACAATATGGTCGCCATCAACTGCGCCTTGCAAATTGATCTTACCGGGCAGGTCTGCGCCGATTCGCTGGGGATTCGTCCCTTCAGCGGATTTGGCGGTCAGGTCGATTTCATCCGCGGGGCGGCCCGCTCCAAAGGCGGAGTGCCCATCATCGCGCTGCCTTCCACCGCCCACGGCGGCGCAATCTCGCGTATCGCGCCGGTCCTCGAACCCGGCGCGGGGGTCGTCACATCGCGCGCCGACGTGCATTATGTAGTTACGGAACATGGCATCGCCTACCTGCACGGAAAGACCCTGCGGGAGCGCGCCGAGGCTCTGATCGCAATCGCCGATCCGCGCTTCCGCGCCGAGTTGGAAGACTTTGCCGTGCGCTCCCATTACATGGAGCGCTCCGCATCGCCGGTACTCTGCGCCTAAAGCACGCCGGCGGAAAGGGAATCGAATGACCGAGTCAGTCAAGCACGACCGGGGCAAAATCGACATCGACGCCAACGAGTGCAAGGGCTGCGGCCTGTGCATTGAGGCTTGCCCGCCCAAGGTCATCGCCATGAGCGATCACCTCAACCACTACGGCTACAAGCCGGCCTTTTACATGGGCGCTGGCTGCACCGGATGCGCTATCTGCTTCACCGCATGTCCTGAGCCCGGCGCCATCACCGTCTACAGACTTGCCGCGAAATCATCCAGAGAGGAGGCTCCATGCGCAAGCAACTGATGAAAGGCAACGAGGCCATCGTCAAGAGCGCCATTCTCTCCGGCTGCCGCGCCTTTTACGGCTACCCCATCACCCCGGCCAGCGAGATCGCTGAAACCGCCGCGCTCTACATGTCGAAGACCGGCGGCGTCTACGTGCAGGCCGAGAGCGAAGTTGCGGCCATCAACATGCTCTACGGCGCAGCCGCTGCCGGCTTGCGCGCCATGACCGCGTCCAGCGGCCCCGGCATCAGCCTCATGCAGGAAGGCATCAGCTACATGGCCGGCGCCGAGCTGCCCTGCGTCATCGCCGACATCACCCGCGGAGGCCCCGGCCTCGGCTCCATCAACTGCGAGCAGGGCGACTACAACCAGGTTGTCAAGGGTGGTGGCCACGGCAGCTACCGCACCATCGTGCTCGCCCCCTACTCCGTGCAGGAGATGGCGAATCTCACCTCGCTCGCCTTCACGCTCGCCGAGCGCTATCGCAACCCCGTCTTCGTCCTTGCCGACGGCTATGTCGGCCAGATGATGGAGCCGGTCGAATTCCCCGAGCAGGCCATCGAAGCCGAAACTCCCAAGTGGGCCGTTACCGGCAACGCCGCCACCCGATCCAATCTCATCACCTCGCTCTATCTCGACGCCGACAAGCTTGAGGCCCACGCCCGCCACCTCGAAGCCAAGTACGAGATGGCCTCCCGGCTTGAAACTCGCGCCGAGCTCTGGCAGACAGAAGACGCCGACATCGTCCTCGTCGGCTACGGCATCACCGGCCGCATCCTCAAGGCCGTTTGCACTGAGGCCCGCGCCGCCGGTCTCAAGGTGGGAGTGCTTCGCCCCATCACCCTCTTCCCGTTCCCCAGCGCGGACCTCCAGCGCCTCGCCGCTCGCGCCCGCTCCTTCATCGTTGTCGAGATGAGCAACGGTCAGTTGCGCGACGATGTGCGCCTGGCTCTCAATGGCGCGCGCCCCGTCGAGTTCCTCAATCGCATGGGCGGCAACGTTCCCACTCACGAGGAAGTCCTTCACTTTGTCCGCGCGATCGCCGCGCAGTTCACCCCGGCCCCGAGGGCGGAACAGGAGCGTTTGGCCCATGTCTAACGATGCGGCTCTTGATTACACGGTTGCGCAGGGCAGAGCCCAGTCCTTCTTTCCCTCTTTCGATCGCAAGGACGAGCTCCAGCACGCTACCCACTTCTGCCCCGGCTGCGGCCACGGCGTCGTCCACAAGATGCTGGCCCGCGCCATCGACGAACTCGCCGTCCAGGACCGCGTCATCATGGTCGGCCCCGTCGGCTGCGGCGTATTCACATACCACTACTTCGACGTCGGCAACATCTCCGCCGCCCATGGCCGCGCCTCCGCCGTAGCATCCGCCGTCAAGCGCAGCCGTCCTGAAGCCATCGTCCTCTCCTACCAGGGCGACGGCGATCTGGCCGCAATCGGCGCTGCGGAGATTCTTCACTCTGCCAATCGCGGCGAGGCCATCACCGTTATCTTCATCAACAACGCCGTCTACAGCATGACGGGCGGCCAGTCCGCCCCCACCACGCTCCTCGGCCAAAAGAGCACCACCAACCCCGAAGGCCGCCATGCCGTTCCCGACGGTTATCCGATGCACGTCTCCGAACTGCTCGCCACCCTTGAAGCACCTGTCTACATCGAGCGCGTCGGCCTCGGAGACAACAAGCAGATCGCCGCCGCCGCGCGCGCCATCCGCCGCGGACTAGAAAACCAGGTGCGCGGACTCGGCTTCTCGTTCATTGAGATCCTCGCCCCCTGCCCCACCATCTGGAAGATGTCCGCCGTCGACGCCCAGCACTGGGTTCGCGACGTCATGGAGAAGACCTTCCCGCTCGGCGTCATGCGCGACAAAACCAAAGAAGCCGTGCCCCGTCCGTCTCCCGAGCCTGCGCCCGCGCTCGACAAGATCCCCGGCATCATCGGTGTAGCCGAAGCCGATCTCCCCGGGGGCAACGCCCACGTCATGGAGCAGGGCAGGGAAGTCGATCTTGAAGTCCGCATCGCCGGCTTCGGTGGCCAGGGCGTTTTGCTGCTCGGCGAGATGCTCGCCGAAGCCGGGCTCGACGCCGGCCTTGAAGTCTCCTGGCTACCCTCCTACGGCCCGGAGATGCGCTCCGGCACCTCAAACTGCCACGTACGTATCTGCAGCTCGCCCATCGACTCGCCCGTCGTCACTGCTCCCGGCGTCCTCATCGCCATGAACGAGCCCTCGCTGCGCAAGTTCGACCGCGCCGTGCGCCCCGGCGGATGGGTCATTTACAACGGCGAAGAGTTTCCCGCCGACTGCCAGCGCGACGACGTTCACGTCCTCGCCCTGCCGTTCACAGAAATCGCCAACCAGCTCGGTGATTCCCGCGCCGCAAACATGGTCATGCTCGGCGCGCTGCTTGAGATCTCCGGCGTTCTGCCCCAGGCGAGCGTCGACGCTGCGCTGCGCCGCCTCATCAAGCACCAGCGTTGGATCGATCTTGATGAAAAAGCCATTGCACGCGGCGGCCAGTTGGCCGTCAACCGTCCACCGGAGGTATGAGCATGAAAGCTGAAGCCGATCCGAACACCATCGTGTACTTCAATGGTCAGTACCTGCCGCTTGCTGAGGTTCGCATCGGCATCCTCACCCACGCGCTGCACTATGGCACGGGAGTCTTCGAGGGCATCCGCGCCTACTGGGACCAGGACACCGAGGAACTCTACCTGTTGCGCGCCCCCGAGCACTACGAGCGCTGGAAGCAGAACTGCACTCTCCTCCACATTGACGTCGCCGCCTCCGCGGAGGAGCTCTCGCAGATCACCGCCGAACTCGCACGGCGCAACAACTTCCACACCGACCTCTACATCCGTCCGCTGGCCTTCAAGTCCGCCGAGCGCATCGGCGTCGCGCCTGACAGCGACGACTCCATCCTCATCGCCGCCATGCCCTACGGCGCATACTTCCACGTAGAGAAGGGCCTTCACGCCTGCGTAAGCTCCTGGCGTCGCGTCGACGATAACGCCATCCCCGCTCGCGGCAAGATCTCCGGCGCTTACGTCAACAGCGCGCTCGCCACAGACGACGCCCACCGCGCCGGCTTCGACGAAGCCATCTTCCTCAACAACGACGGCCACGTCGCCGAGGGCGCAACCTGCAATCTCTTCATGGTGCGCAAAGGCCGGCTCATCACGCCGCCCGGCACCGACAATATCCTCGAAGGCATCACCCGCGACTCTATCTTCGAGCTCGCCCGCCGCGAACTCGGCATCGAGGTTGTCGAGCGCTCTATCGACCGCAGCGAACTCTATCTCTGCGACGAACTCTTTCTCTCCGGCACGGCCGTGGGCATAGCTCCCGTCGTCCGCGTCGATCACCGCCCCGTGCGCGATGCCGCCATCGGCTCCGTCGCGCGCCGTCTGGCACAGTTGTACTTCGAGGCCACGCACGGCCACTTGCCTGCTTATCGCAAGTGGCTCCTGCCGGTCTTTAGCGCCGCACGCGCTACGAATGCGCCGCGGCCACTAGTAAGCGTTGCCTGAATCCCGCCGGCCCGCACTCGCTGCGGGCTCATTCCAGCGGAGCGGACCGACCTCCGGATTCAGTCAAGGAGGATGAATGTATGCCGACAACACTGAGCACCGGAAATGCATACGAAGTTGCTCTTGAGAACTTTGACACCGCCGCAAACGCCATGAATCTCGACCCGGATACGCGGGAAAGAATCAAGTATCCCGAGCGCGTCCTGACCGTTTCGATTCCCATCCGCCTCGACAACGGACACGTACACCGCTTTGAGGGCTTCCGCGTACAGCACTCCACCGCCCGCGGCCCCGCCAAGGGCGGCATCCGCTTCCATCCCCAGGTCACCCTCGATGAAGTCAAGGCTCTGGCCACATGGATGACGTGGAAGTGCGCCGTGGTGAACATCCCCTTCGGCGGCGGTAAAGGCGGCATCACCTGCGACCCCAAGCACATGTCCCAGGTGGAACTCGAGCACATGACCCGCCGCTACACCTCCGCCATCCTGCCCATCATTGGGCCCGACAAGGACATTCCCGCACCCGACGTCTACACCAACCCCCAGACTATGGCCTGGATCATGGACACCTTCTCCATGATGAAGGGCTACTCCGTCCCCGGCGTGGTCACCGGCAAGCCTCTCAGCCTGGGCGGCTCGCTCGGCCGCAATGAAGCCACCGGCCGCGGTGTCTACTACACCCTGGAGAGCGCCTGCGAACAGCTCAAAATGCACCTCAAGGGCGCGCGCGTCGTCGTGCAGGGGTTCGGCAACGCCGGCTCCATCGCCGCCGAGCTGCTCTACAAGGCCGGAGCGCACATAATCGCCGTCTCCGACTCCACCGGCTGCATCTACAACCGCGCCGGCCTCAACATCCCCGAAGTCATCCACATGAAGAGCCTCTGCGGCCACCTCGAGGGATTCCCCGATGCCGAGGCGATCCTGCCTCACGAGATGTTTGCCCTCGAATGCGAAATCCTGATCCCGGCTGCTCTCGAAAACATGATCCACGAAGGCAACGCCGGCTCGCTCAAGGCCCGCATCGTCGCCGAGGCTGCCAACGGCCCGCTCACTCCCGCCGCCGACCGCATCCTTCAGGACAAGGGAACCTTCATCATCCCCGACATCCTCTGCAATGCCGGCGGCGTCACCGTCTCTTACTTCGAATGGGTGCAGGACGAACAGCACCTCTTCTGGGACGCCAAGGACATCTACAAGCGTCTTGAGCACCTCATGAAGGTCGCCTTCAACGATGTGTTCAAGATCCACACCGAACGCAAGGTGCCCATGCGCATCGCCGCCAACATGCTCGGCATCGGCCGCGTCGCGGAGGCCGTGCAGATCCGCGGCATCTACCCGTAAGGGCATTCGAACGCGCCGCCCTCCCGGCCCAGAGGAGCAAGAGCCGGGAGGGCGTTTGCACAACCACGCTCCGTCACTGCTATCGTGAAGAGGCGCGGTCCGCCCCGGCGGATCGCGCCCGCAGTGTGTGGAGTGACTCCATGAAAAACGACCTCAGCCGGGCGCGGCAAATGCGGCTGGCGCGATGGGCCGGAGCAGTCTACTTGGCCTTCATCGCCGCTTTTGCCGCCGCAACTTTTTTCGAGAGTAAGCCCATCGTCCACAACGATGCCGCGGGCACCGCAAAGGCCATCCTGGCGGCCCAGGAGTTCTTCCGCCTTGGCGTTGTGATGGAACTGGTCGCGGCGCTGCTCTTTCTCCTGGCGGCGTGGATGCTGTACGTCCTCTTAAAACCCGCCGGCAGGAATCTCGCGCTGCTGTTCTTGCTGCTCAATGCGGTCGGCGTCGGCATTGAGTGTGTCGATGTGCTCATTCGCTTCACGGCCCTGACCATCGACCGAACGGTCGCATCGACTGCCCTCCAGGCGGACCAGCTACAGGCCCTGGCGCTAATCTTCCTCAAGTTCAGTGACAACGGCAATTTGGTCACGGCTCTCTTTTACTCGGTATGGCTGTTCCCACTGGGCTTTCTGGTCATCAAGTCACGCCTCCTGCCGAAGATCTTCGGAATCCTTCTCTTTGCCGACGGCATTTCGCTCTTGATCTGCTTTGTTCAGATGTGGTTCTTCCCCGGCTACGAGCGCTGGATGTACCCGCTCTATCCGGTCATGTTCGTCGCCGAGTTCGGGCTGGGACTCTGGCTTGTCATCAAGGGGGCGCGGGTCGTCGAACCCGCGTCATCGGCGTCGGCTTCGCAATAGCCAGGGCTTGAGCTCTCTTTGCGAGCAGTGACTCCGCCAGCCCCCGCCTGCTGAATTTATTCTGTGTTCATCTGGAACAAGTGAGATGGTAGTGAGGCTTTCTCCTGTGCGAACCAACGTTGCAAAGTGCCTATTTGTCGCATCCGCGCTAGTGCTGCCGGCCAGTCTGGCCGCCCAGACCATCAATCTTCCGTCAGGCAAGCAACTCATCGGCCCTGCTCCGGGCCAGCCCCAGCGCCTCAACAGCGAGCCCGTCTCCATAGCCGTCTCCCCCGACGGCCGCTACGTCGTCACCGTAAACGACGGATACGGCACCTTCGAGTCGAAGTACCAGCAGTCCCTCGCCGTCCTCGACACCCAGACCGGCAAGCTCACCGATTTCCCTGACGCCCGCACCACGCTCGGCACTCGCCAGACCCTCTTCTCCGGCCTCGCCTTCAGCCAGGACGGCGCGCACCTCTACGCCAGTCTTGCATCGCTCACCAACCCCACCGGCGACGGCAAAGACGTCCTCGGCAGCGCCATCCTCGTCTACAGCTTCGTCAACGGCGCAATCGCTCCCGAGCGCGTCATTCCGCTGCCCCTCGACCCGCTGCCCCCCGGCCGCACCACCCGCCTCATCGGCAACACGGCAGGCACACTCGGCGTACCCTACCCAGCCGCAATCGGCGTCCTCGATTCTGGAAAGCTCCTGGTCGCCAACAACCTCTCTGACAGCGTTCTCCTCATCGACACAGCCACCGGCAAAATCGAACAGCGCTTCGATCTCTCCGCCGCCGACGCCGTCCCCTCCACTTATCCCATCGCATTAGCCATCTCCAAAGACAACCGCCGCGCCTTCGTCGCCCTCTGGAACGCCTCCTCGATCGCCGAACTCGATCTCACCTCCGGCACGGTTTCGCGCAAGCTCGACTTGCTCAAACCCGACAACCCCATCGCCGCCGGAACCCATCCCTGCGCCTTTGCGCTCGCGCCCGACGGCAACACGCTCTACGTCGCCCTCGCCAACCGCGACACAGTCGCCGCTATCGACCTCCACGCCGGCCAGTTCGCCGTCAAAGGCTACTTCGACACCCGCCTGCCCCATCAAACCTACTTCGGCGCGGAGCCCGTTGCCCTCGCCCTCAACGCCGCGGGCTCCCGTCTCTACGCCGCCAACATGGGCTCTGACGCCGTTGCCGTCCTCAAAACCGCATCGCTCAAATCCGCCATCAAAAAGCACACCATGGCTGAGCCCATCGGCTTCATCCCCACCGAGTTCATGCCGCTCTCAATGGTCTTCTCCGGCAGCAGGCTCTACGTCGCCACCGATAAGGGCAAGGGAACCGGCCCCAACAGCGCCCCTCAACCTACAGCCGTTGGCGTCAAAGACCCCTACGGCACCGGCGCATTCACCTATGTCGCCACATTGCTCTACGGGTCGCTGGCCGCCATCGACGAAGCCTCCATCGCCGCCAACCTCCCGCAGTGGACCGAGAACGTCCTCGCCGCCAACCGCATCAAGGCTGCCGATCAGCCCATCGTTTTCGCCTCCGGCATCACAAGCCCCATCCGCCACATCGTCTACGTCATCAAAGAGAACCGCACCTACGATCAGGTTCTTGGCGACCTCTCCGTCAACGGCAAGCCAGTTGGCAACGGCGACCCTTCGCTCACCATGTACGGCGCAACCGTCACGCCCAACGAGCACAAGCTCGCCCTCCAGTTCGGCGTCCTCGACAACTTCTTTGACTCAGGCGACGTCTCCGGCGAAGGCCACGTCTGGTCCAACGCCGCCATCGGCACAGACTACCTTGAGCGCACCTGGCAGCAGAACTACCGCTCTGCCCAGCGCACTTACGACTTCGAGGGCGCAGTCGCCAACGGATACCCCCTCCTCCAGCACATCCCCGATGTGAACCAGCCCGCCAGCGGATACATCTGGGGCAACCTCGCTGCGCACAACAAGACCTACTACCACTTTGGCGAGTTCATTTCCTCCACCTTCTGCGATCAAAAAGCCGTCGCCGATCCCACCCTCGGCCCCATGCTCTCCGGCCCAGCCTGCGCGCAAAAGTCCATCGCCCCCGGCGAGCCGCTACCGCCAGAGTGGGGCGGCGGCACAAACCTCTGGCCCTGGCCCATTCCCCGTCTCGCCGCCAACACGCCCACCAAGCCCGAACTCGTCGGCCACTTCGCCCCCGAGGCGCCGGACTTCAATCTCGCCATCCCCGACCAGGTCCGCGTCGATATTTTCCTCAACCACCTCAAGGGCTGGATCGCCGATCGCGCCCAAGGCCGTGACACCATGCCCAACTTCATCGAGCTGCGTCTCGGCAACGATCACACCGCCGGCACCCGCGCCGGAGGCCCCACCCCCAAATCCTCCGTCGCCGACAACGATCTCGCCGTTGGCCGCGCCGTCGAAGCCATCTCGCAGTCGCCCTACTGGAACGACACCGCCTTCTTCATCCTCGAAGACGACGCCCAGAACGGCGCGGATCACGTCGACGCCCATCGCAGCATCGCCTTCGTCGTCAGCAAATACGCACCCCACGGAATAAATGGCGCTCCCGTTATCGACAGCCGCTTTTACTCGACCGTAAGCGTCATCCGCACCATGGAGACGCTCCTCGGCCTGCCGCCGATGAACTCGAACGATGCCTTCGCCCCCCTCATCGCCAGTCTCTTCACAGGCCCAGGCGATCAGCCCGCCTACACGGCCGACGCCTCCAACCGCGACAACGGCCTCATCTACGCCGCCAACCCCGGCGCTGCTCCCGGCGCAGCCGAAAGCTCCCGGATGGACTTCACCCACCCCGACCGCGCCCCGGTAGACAGGCTCAACCTCATCCTCTGGCGCGATGCCATGGGCGACAAACCCGCCCCCGCCATGCTCAAAGCGCACTCCAAGTCCCCCGAAAAGGACGACGACTAGAGACTTCCGGGACGTTCGGAACAATCTTGCCTGGCTCGCGCGGCTTCCGCTCCGGCTTCGCGGTCGTTCTCCTCCCTTTGGCGGGAAATAAATTTCGAGAAACTCATAAGGAAGTTATAAGCCAACGTAATCCAAGGGGCAGTTTTTCCGTCACACTCTATAAGGGTACGTGCGCCTGCTTTGCGTATCCCGCTTGTGAGGTCGAGGAATTTGGCTACCGTTGAGCTGTCTGCTCCCCCCTTGAGCAAGATTACGAATCCTCGCCTGCGGCTCCTCTACTGCGTCCTGGCCGCTCTTGCTGTTCGCCTCCTCGTCGCCCTCTTCGTCTATCGCGACCTCCCGGACGCCGACAAGTTCTACGAGGCCTTCGGCTGGGAGATGGGCTGGGCCGCCCGCGCTCTGGCCAGCGGCCACGGCTTCTCCTCGCCATACTTCCAGTGGAGCGGGCCCACGGCCCTTGAACCGCCCTTGTACCCCTGGCTCCTCTCGCTCGTCTTCCGAGCCTTCGGCATTTACTCGCTCGTCTCTGCCTTTGTCATCCTTGCCATCAACAGCCTGCTCTCGGCCCTCACCTGCGTCCCCGTCTACTTCAGCGCAAAGGAATCCCTTGGCCCCCGCTACGCCGTCCGCGCGGCCTGGGTCTGGGCCTTTTATCCCTTCGCCATCTACTTCTCTGCCGGCCGCGTCTGGGAGTACTCCCTCACCGCGCTGCTCTTCACCACCTGTTTCTGCATCGTCCAGCGCCTGCATCGCTGGACGCATCCCCTCCCGTGGATCGCCCTCGGCGCGCTCTACGCCCTTACCGCGCACTCCAACGCCGCCATCGTCGCCACGCTCCCGTTTCTGCTCGGCTGGGCTCTCTGGAGGGCCCACGGCGAAGGCCGCCGCTGGCTCCTCAACGGGGTGCTCTGCATTCTGGCCTTCCTTGCTGTCCTGACACCCTGGACCGTCCGAAACTACCGCATCTTCGGCCAGCTCATCCCGGTCCGCGACAACATCTGGCTTGAGATGTACGCCGACAACTTCGGCAACGCGCCTTACGACCGCACCTCGCCGCCCACCGCCGGAAACCGCCCCTACCCGGCCAGCAAACCCGAGGAGATGACCAAGTACCTCACCATGGGCGAAAAGGCCTACCTGGCTGAGAAGCGCGCCATGTCCCTCGACGACCTCCGCAACCGCCCCCACTACGGATTCCTCGCCGTCAAGACTCTGCGTCGCATCCTCTACTTCTGGACCGGTTACTGGAGCTTCTCTGCCCAAGAGCTTGCCGATCAGCCCTATTCCATCCCCTGCATGTGCTACGTCTCAGCCGTCTCCCTGCTCATGCTCCTCGGCATCTTCCGGCTTTGGAAGACGAATCGGGACACCCTCATCCCGTACCTACTTCTTCTCGGTTCGTACCCAATCGCCTACTACCTAACGCACCCCCTCATGGACTACCGCCAGCCGATTGAGCCGGCGGTAGTCGTCCTCGGGCTTTGGGGTGTCCTGGGCCTTTCTCGCGTGCGCAACAAGCAAGCCGTCGCCGTTCTCAGTCAACCGGGCCTTCAGCCCGAATAGCCCGCCGCGCGGCCATCCCGCGCGTTGCTTTACCAGCTCCGGAGAGGAGTACGTAAAATGTCTACCGGCTATCTTAGGGAGCGCCCCGACCCAGCTCTGCTCTCCATTGTCATCCCCTGCTACAACGAGGAAGCCAGCCTCCCCTACCTCATCGCGGAGATCACATGCTTCATTGACGCCCTGCCCTACTTCGCTGAGGTCATCCTCGTCGACGACGGTAGCATCGACCGCACCGTCGAGATGCTCGCTTCCTGGAGCGCCTCCGATTCCCGCATTAGGATCCTCAGCCTCTCTCGCAACTTCGGCCACCAGATTGCCGCCACCGCCGGCGTCGACGCCGCAACCGGCGACGCCGTCGTCCTCATCGATGCCGACCTCCAGGATCCGCCCGAAGTGATCCTCGAGATGGTCGCCCAGTACCGCCTGGGCTACGACGTGGTCTGCGGACAGCGCATCCATCGCGCTGGCGAAAACCTCTTCAAGCGCGCTACTGCATGGCTCTTTTACCGCATCATGCAGTTTCTCTTCCTCAAGTCTCTTCCCCCCGACGTGGGCGACTTCCGGCTCATGTCTCGCCGTTGTGTCGACAGCCTCCGCTCCATGCGCGAGCTGCACCGCTTTCTGCGCGGCATGGTGGCATGGGCCGGCTACCGCCAGATCTGCGTCAAATACGAGCGCCACGCCCGCGTCGCCGGTTCCACCAAGTATCCCCTGCGCAAGATGATCGCCCTGGCCTGGAGCGCGGCCATCTCCTTCTCACCCCTGCCCCTGCGCCTCAGCTTCTTTGGCGCCGCCGCCATGGGCCTGGTTGCGCTTGAAGAGGCGGTCAGGGCCGTCATCTCCTATCTCTCCGGCCACAACGTCCCCGGCTGGACGTCGCTCATGATCGTGCTTTGCCTCAGCAACGCCATCCTGCTCGCCACCGTCGGCGTCCTCGGCGAGTACGTCGCCAAGATCTTCGAGGAGGGCAAAGGAAGGCCGCTTTACATCGTCGCCGACACCTGGAATGTCACCGCCCGGCCCACTGCCGGCGAGTATCCTGATTTCCCGCTCGCCGAAGCCATTCCCGCGGCTGCCATCAACCTCCATCAAGATTCCGGCCTGTATGCGGTAGTCAAACACTCAGGGGGGCGCGGCGCTTGACCGGCCCCGGGCGCTCCCAGGTACTCGGCTCCGAACCACCGGCGCCAAGGGCAGGCAGCCACCCCTCCTGATCCCAGCCTCGTTTACCCAACCCAACCAACCAGCTCAGAGGTGTTCCCGTGGCTCAGGCCGAGTTCGACAGCGTCGCCAGATCCTACTACGAACTGCATAAGCAGAACATCGAAATCTCCGGTGAGGCCCCCGAGTACTTTGCCGAGTACAAGATCCGCGATTTGGCCCGGGTCCTCGGCCCTAAAAGCCGATCCTCCCTCTCCATCCTCGACTTCGGCAGCGGTATCGGAAACTCCATCCCCCATCTCCGCTCCTACTTCCCGGCCGCCAGCCTCACCTGCACCGACGTCTCTTCCGTCAGCCACGATGTCGCTCAGGAGCGCTTCCCCGGCGGAAAAGAGCAGTTCCTTCTCATTGAAGACGACCGCATTCCCGTCCCCGACGCCAGCCAGGACGTGGTCTTCTCCGCCTGCGTCTTTCACCACATCGACGCCGGGATGCACGCGGATTGGCTCGCCGAGCTGCGCCGCATCACCCGCCCAGGGGGCCTGCTCGCCATCTACGAGCACAACCCCCTCAACCCGCTCACCGTCAGGGTATTTAACGATTGTCCTTTTGATCAGGATGCGCACATGATCCGCGCCGGAGCGCTCAAGCGGGCCTGCGCCGCCGCCGGCTGGCTCCATCCCAGCATCCGCTACCGGCTCTTCTTTCCCAGGGCTTTCGCCGCATTTCGCCCCCTGGAGCGGGGGCTGGGATGGCTCTTTCTTGGCGCGCAGTACCTTGTTCTTGCTGAACGCTGAGAGCGCTCCAACGTCTACTTATCTACTTCCACGCCTCGCCAGAACGCGATGCGTCCCCGGATCTTGCGCGCGACGGGCCGCGGGTCCGGGTAATACCAGGCCGCATCCTGGTTGTCCTGTCCGTCGATCACCAGCGTCAAATAGCGGGCCTGGCCCTTCGACGGGTCCGTCGACGTCGTGCTGCTTGGCCGAAAATACTCCCGCTTCAGGCTGGACTCAGGGAAATACACGTTCCCTTCCAGCTCAATCGTGTCGTTGCTCTCCGCAACCACCCTTCCGTTCCAGATTGCTCGCGCCATGGTCTTCTCGTCCGCCCACACTCCCGCCGCACCCTGGATGGGCGTCCGGCAAAAGTGCCGATTCGACCTTAGCACATATTTCCCGCCACTGAAACGGAAAGTAAGCCCTCCGTCTCCGCCAGGGATACCAACCATCAATGCCGGCTCGGCGCCAGCCGGCTTGCGGGCGCCCGAGTTGGCCCCCGGCCGGTTCCCGGCCTCGGCTACTTCTTCTGCTCCTGCGCTTCGATCCGCTTCCGGATCGCCTCGTACTTCTGCGCCGCCGTCGCGAACCGGTTTACCAGTTCGCTCGTCTTGATCAGAAACACAGGACTCTTCTTCCGGATCTCGTTCAGGATCGGCGTGAACTTGGCAAGCAGGTAAAGCCCCTCGCCGTTGCAGTCAAAAAACAGCTCGGCTGAAACCGCCCCGTGCAGCACCAGAGCCGCCGCCATCTCCCAGTAGCTCGTCACCTGCCGCAGGTAGGCGTTGTGCGGGTCGGCGAGATTGTCTGACACCGCAAAGAAATCCTCGGCTGTCTTCGGCTTGAACTCAAACGTCACCCAGGCGCGCGCCTCCCGCATCACTTCTTCGGTGCGCAACTCGTAAAGCTTCAAGATAGTCCCGGCATCCGCCGGTGTTGCCAGCATCTGTTCCATAAGGTATTCTCCGTCGCCATCCTAGCAGTTCCGAGCCAGCGCACGAAACTCCTGGTCCTCAAGACCATGAAACTGCACGGCATCCGCCTTCCAGCCGTCTTACCCTGGGACATGCTCCTCATCCCGCTTCGGCTCGCCCCATCTCCTTCGTAACCACATCGTCACCCATTCGTTACCAAGTGTGTATAGGGATAGCACATTTCAGGAATTGGCCACGCCCGCTGATTAGCCGATGATCGGTAGTGTCTAACCACTCCGCTGCCTCCTTCAGGGGCTTCGGAAATGAGTTTCGTCAGCAAAGAGGGCCCGCCATGGTATTCATCACAAACGCTATCGAACACGTAGAGGATCCCGGAACTTTCTCCAGCCCGCCGCCAGTTGTTCTGAGCGACGACACCCGGACGCACTCAGCCGACGGCCACTTCCTCAAGCCCGACTTCTGGAGATTCCTGTACTTCGCCAAACCTGCTGGCGGCGTCGATCAGCTCTCGCACCGCTACCATCTCCTCCCCCGGTTGTTCTCCAACAACTGATCCTGCCTCCGCGCCTAATCCAGGCAGACCGGGCCACGGCCCGGTCTGATCCATCTGCCCCGCTCCCACCTCCGCCGTCCCTCGGTTTATGATGGTTGCATGGCGGCAACTGCAGAGCGAGATAGGTACCTGTTCGGAGCGCTGGAGAGCAGCGCGAAGAACCGCAACAAACTTAAGGAAGTTAACTACGGCTTCGAGCAGCCCGAGGGTGTCTTCTTCACCACGCTCGACTACGCCGTCAACTGGATCCGCAAGAACTCCATCTGGCCCATGACCTTTGGTCTCGCCTGCTGCGCCATTGAGATGATGTCCACCGGCGGCGCTCGCTTTGACATCGCTCGCTTCGGCGCAGAGGTCTTCCGTCCCTCGCCCCGCCAGTCCGACATCATGGTCATTGCCGGCCGCGTCTCCCAGAAGATGGCCCCTGTCATCCGCCGTCTCTACGATCAGATGCCCGAGCCCAAGTGGGTCATCTCCATGGGCGCTTGCGCCACCTCCGGCGGTGTCTTCAACAACTACGCTGTCGTGCAGGGCGTCAACCAGATCATCCCCGTCGACGTCTACGTCCCCGGATGCCCCCCGCGCCCCGAGCAGCTCATTTACGCCATCACTCTCTTGCAGGAAAAGATCCAGCGCGAGCCCCGCAGCCTCCTCAAAACCATCAACCTCGCCTGACGAAGCGTTTCTCAGATACTTCCCCTTCGAAAGGCTTGCTGTTCAGAGCGCGGTCTATGAAGGGTACGGGCTTCAGCCCGTACATCGTCAGCCGAAAATGGATCGGGGCTTTAGTGTCTGCGTGAGAACGCGCCTTCTCTGGTTCGTTTTCATCTTCAGCGCGATTTGCGGGGTTGTTTTCTATCTCATTTGTATTCCGCAGTAGTTTTCGGGAGGCCATTTCGGCTTCATGCGTCTCTCTGCACGGTATGTAGGCGGGTTAGGTTATAGGCGATGGTCGCGAGGGTAAATTCCGTACCAACCCGGTCGAGACCGCGGGTGCGGAACTGCCTGATGTTGCGTTGTTGTTTGAGCACGCCGAAGACCGGTTCGACGGTGGCTTTTCGTCGGCTGTAGGTTGCCCGTCCTTTAGCTGAGATCATCTTCTGGCGCATGCGGTAGTGGGCTGGGTCCTTGGCTGTGGCTTTGCACTCGATGCCCAGATTCAGGGCCTGGGCCAGGTTGGAGTCGGGCAGGTAGGCATCGATCTGGCGGGCTTCCAGCTCGGCCAGGTTGGCGCAGGAGAAGTAGCCGCTATCGGCCACCAGTTGTTCGGGTTGTTGGCCGCACTGTTGGTCGACCAACTCGATCATGGGCAGCAGAGAGGCGTTGTCGACCGCCTGCTGGCCCACGCGCTGGGCCACGATCAGGTGATCGTCAGAGACAGCGATCTCGGCCGTGTAACCCAGCACGAAACCGCTCCGTTGGCGCAGAAAACGGGCATCGCCGTCGGTGCGCGACATTTTCTTCAGGCCGCTCTTTTTGAGCCGCTCCAAGCGCGGCGGCAGCTCGGTCAGAGCCTGATCCAGCGCGGCGATGGCCACTTGAAAGCCGCCCGATTCGTTGTTGTCGTCCTGGTCGGCGGCTTTTTGCCAGCGGCGGATCTGGCGGCGTAAGTGAGCGCGGGTCGAACGCAGGGCATCGAGGCTGTCGATCTTGTCGCGGCAAGCGCTGGCCTGGATGCGGGTCGAGTCAATCGCTACCCGGCCCAGTTTGCCCAGGCCCAGCGAACGGGCCATCTCCAGCACCTGCGTGAAACAGTCGTTCAAGGCGCGGGCGTGGCGGCGGCGAAAGGCGCTCAAGGCCCAGTTGTCAACGCGCGCGCCACCGGACAGGTAACGGAGGGCGAGATCCTCGACCATTCGCCGCTCAAGCTGCCGGGCGCTGGTCAGGCCCACCGCGTAGGCGTAAAGCCAGACGCCGAGCATCAGCTCGGGTGGGTACAACGAGCCGCCCTCGGCGCTGTACGACTGCAGAAAGGCGCTCAAATCCAGCCGCTCGACCACGCGGCGAATGAAAAAGCAGAGATGCTCCTCGCCCAGTTCATCGCGAACGCTCGGCGGAAGCAGGTAGGATTGATCGGGGCTGTAACCCTTGAAACGCGACATATTTACTTGTCGCTCATCAACAAAACAAAATCAAGTGAGTGGTGGGGTTCTCACGCAGACACTTTAGCCCCTGAGGGAATCCAAGGCAATTCTCTCAAGACCTCAAATCCCCAAGGCTGACCCACTACCCAGCCTCTTTGTTTCCGCTCACCATCCCCGCGTTTCTTATAATGGACTCAGGGAGGAGCAACTTCTCGCGATGAGTTGTCTGCCAACACAATCGAGATCACAAAAGGGCAGGCATCTCCGGTCCTTCGTCTTGGGCCTCGCCTTCATCTCCTCCGCCCTCGCACCCTCCGCCCAGCTTGCCTGGGCGCCCGTCGGCCCGGCAGGCGGCGATGCCCGTGCCTTCGCCGCGGCCCCCGCCAACCCCTCCCATCTCTACCTCGGCACCACAAACAGTTGGCTCTACGAGTCCTTTGACTCAGGAGCGTCCTGGCATCGCCTCGCCAAAATGCCCGGCGCGGACTCCTTCGTCCTCGACCACATCGTCGTCGATCCCTCCTCGCCCCAGACCATCTACGTAGCCGCGTGGCGCATCGACAGCCCCGGCGGCGGCCTCTGGGTCAGCTACGACAACGGCCTCGACTGGGCCGAACTCCCCGGCCTCCACGGCCAGTCGGTCTTCGCCTTTGCCGCCGCCCCCTCCGATCCCCACACCCTCTTTGCCGGAACCCTCGATGGCGTCTACCGCTCCTCCGACAGCGGCGCAACCTGGTCCCTCATCAGCCCGCCCGAGAGCCACGAGATTCACGAGGTCGAGTCCCTCGCCATCGACCCCGCCAACCCCGACATCCTCTACGCCGGAACCTGGCACCTGCCCTGGAAGACCGAAGACGGCGGCAAGAGCTGGAAGAGCATCAAGCAGGGAATCATCGAGGACTCCGACGTCTTCTCCATCGTCATCGACCCCGACCGCACCTCCACCATCTACCTCAGCGCCTGCAGCGGAATCTACAAAAGCGACAACGCCGGCGCGCTCTTCCGCAAAATTCAGGGCATCCCCAGCGAAGCCCGCCGTACCCGCGTCCTCATGCAGGATCCCGCCAACCGCCAGATCGTCTACGCCGGCACTACCGAGGGCCTCTACAAGACCGAAGACGCCGGCAAGAACTTCCGTTCCATGACCGCCGCCGACGTCATCGTCAACGACGTACTCGTAGACCCCCGCGACCCGAACCACGTTCTGCTCGCCACCGACCGCGGCGGCGTCCTCTCAAGCCAGGACGCGGGTAAGACCTTCACCGCCTCCAACGCCGGCATATCCGAACGCAAGGTCAAGGCCCTGCTCGTCGATCGTGCCGACCCCACTCGCATCTTCGCCGGAGTCGTCAACGACAAGAACTTCGGCGGCGTCTTTGCTTCCACCGATGGCGGCCAGACCTGGTCCCAGACCGCCAAAGGCCTCGACGGCCGCGATGTCTACGTCCTCGCCCAGACCGCAAAGGGCGACCTCGTAGCCGGAACTAATTCCGGCATCTTCCTCCTGGATCCCCCTGAAAAGGCCGACGATTCCTCGCCCGCACCCGCCGAGCTCGTCTGGGAGCCCCGCAACACCATCGCCAACACCCTCACCAAATCCCAGACCGAAACCGTGCGCAACACCCGCGTCACGATCGAAAAGAAGGTCGCAGCCCCGCTTATCCAGATCGAAGGCCGAGTCGCCGCCCTTGACGTCTCCGGCGACGTATGGCTCGCCGCCACCAGCTTCGGCCTGCTCACCAGCAGCGATCAGGGCCAGACCTGGCAGGGCGGCCCCGTCATGGGATCTACAGATTTTCTCTCCGTAGCCAGTCACCAGGACCTGCTCGTCGCCGCCAACGCCTCTACCGTCGTCCTCTCCAAAGACGGCGGTCAGAACTGGTGGCCCATGCCCATCCCGCAGATGCTCACCGGCATCCACGGCCTCGTCTTCTCGCCCGATGGCACTCTCTGGCTCGGTGCGCGCGAGGGCGTCTACTACTCGCCCGACCTCGGCAAAACCTGGATGTGGGTCCAGCGCCTGCCCCTCGCCGATGTCGACAGCCTCAGCTTTGACCCGGCCTCCGGCCGCGTCCTCGCCTCCTCCAGTTCCAGCAACTCCGTCTACGGAATCGCCCCAAAAACCATCACCTGGAAGTGGTGGAGCACCGGCGATCCCGTCACCATCGTCCGCGCCGCCGGCGACCGGCTCGTAGCGGCTTCCCTGAGCCACGGCGTGCTCCTCTCGCCGCCAACTCCCGAGCCGTCCGCCGCCGCCCAGCCCGCGCAGCAAACACCCCAACCCCAAGCCCAGCCACAGCAAGAACAGCCCCAGCCTGAGGCCAAGCCCATAGAAGAGCAGTCCCAACCCGAGGCCCAGCCCAAGCAAGAAGTTACCAAACCTGAGGCTGAGCCAACGCAAGCCCAGCCCACCGATGAGCAGCCCCAACCCGAGCCTCAACCCAAGCCAGAACCGGCCGAAGTTCCAACTCCACCTGCGGCACAGTGAGCGCGATCGTTATAACCTGTTCTTCGTAACCCCGTGAGGTCAAACCCATGAGCGTAGCCACCGTCGAGACCAGTACCAAGCCAGCCGCGGCCCCATTCCGGACTCACGATCCCCGCCTCGAGCCCATCGCCCAAAAGGTCCTCGCCAGCCAGCGCCTCAGCGCCGAAGACGGACTCGCTCTCTACGCATCCACTGACGTGCTTGCCCTCGGCTGGCTCGCCAACCACGTCCGCGAGCGCCTGCACGGTGACGTCACCTACTTCAACGTCAACCGCCACATCAACCCCACCAACGTCTGCGTCGCCAACTGCCGCCTCTGTGCCTTTGGCCGCAAAAAGGGCGACCCGAACGGCTACACCATGGGCCTGGAAGAGGCCTGGGCCACCGCCGCCTCCGGCTACTCCGAGGCCGTCACCGAGTTCCACATCGTCGGCGGACTCCATCCCGACCTTCCCCTCGAATTCTTCCTCGACCTTGTCCAAGGGTTAAAAAAGCGTTTTCCCAAGGTCCACGTCAAGGCCTTCACCATGGTCGAAGTCTCCTTCTTCGCCCGCCGCGCCAAACTCACCATCGAGCAGACCCTCCTCAAGCTCCGCGATGCCGGCGTGGATTCCATGCCCGGCGGCGGCGCTGAAATCTTCGCACCCCACATCCGCTCCATCATCTGCGACCACAAGATCGACGGCTCCGAGTGGATCGAGACCGCCCGTTTAGCCCACAAGATGGGCTTCAGGTCGAATGCGACGATGTTGTACGGCCACATTGAAAACGACGCCGACCGTGTCGATCACATCCTCAAACTCCGCGACCTTCAGGACGATACCGGCGGCTTCCAGACTTTCATCCCGCTCGCCTTCCACCCAGATAACACGGCCCTCGCCCACCTGCCCACGACGAGCGGACTCACCGACATCCGCCAGATCGCCGTCAGCCGCCTGCTGCTCGACAACTTCGCCCACATCAAGGCCTACTGGCAGATGCTCTCGCCCAAGATCGCCCAGATCGCGCTGCTCTTCGGCGCGGACGACCTCGACGGCACCGTCATCGAAGAGAAGATCTACCACGACGCCGGAGCCACCACTCCCCAGGGCATGACCCGCAAGGACCTCTGCCGCCTCATCACCGAAGCCGGCCGCATCCCCGTAGAGCGCGATACCCTCTACCGCCCCGTCTCCCGCACGGAAGACACCTTCACCGTAGCGGTTTAGCAAGAGAGTCCGAGACTCGAACGATGGCGAGCTTTGTTGTCAGGGCGCGAGTTTACTCGTGCTGCAAGCGGCTTCTTTTCAAAGCAGGGCTTTTTCAGGCCGCGGAACAACTCACTCGTGCGGTAGGCCAGGGATTTATCCCTGGCATGAAGGCCGCAAAATCAACGCGGGGCTTCAGCCCCTGAGGGATGAATCTCTCGAATTAGCCACAGAACCCGAGTTCAGTAACAGACTGTGCAAGGGCTGCGCGAAACAGGAATGCAGGTTGTAACTTCCCAATGGGCGACGATCCGCTCACGCCCCAGACTCCGTAAAGGATCGTACGTCCGCATCCCCGGCCCCGTAGGGGCCAGCGAATTTAGCCCAGTGCGGAAGCGCTGGGGATGATGCCTAAGCAATACTACGCGCCCCGTCGGGGCGCTGCGAACAGGTCAATCACTCCACTACTTCCCAATTGGCGACGATAGGCCAACAATGCCGATTGAACCGCGCTAACCCCGCACGCGCTGTCATCCTGACGAGCGCAGCGAGGAAGGATCTGCATTTGCTTCTCGGTGACTTCCGAATCGGCGACGATCCGACCGGAACCTAGCTACGGGGATATGCGCGAATGTAGGCTAACCGCCCATCAACAGCCGCAATCTGTGACTCTGATCACCCTGCATGGAGATTCTGCATATTAATATCGCAGCTCACGAGAATATCGAGGGCACGCGAGACATCAAATGAATAATTTACCGGTGAGATTCTGTAGCTTATTCGTGCATTGTTTATTCAGTTTAATCTTGAGCGCAATCCTCGGATGTAGTTCTGGCGGAACTCCGCCCCCAATCAACTCAAATTCTGCGCCGTCCATTGTCACGCAGCCTTCCGACGCCAGCGCGCAGGTTGGACAAAACGTGACATTCACGGTGGCCGCTCAGGGATCAACACCGCTGGAATATCAGTGGAGCCGCAATGGAAACGCGATCCCCTCCGCGACCTCATCCTCTTACACAACTCCGGCCCTTGTCTCCGCTGATTTTGGTGACGTCTTCAGTGTGGCTGTAAGCAATAGCTTCGGGCAAGTTTCGAGCGCGAGCGCTCACCTTAACCTCGGTCCACGCAGCCCGCTCTCTGGCGACCTGCGTTTTCAGCAGGTTGCAGCTGCCACAACTGCGCCTGGGTACGGTGGCATCAACAACGGCACACTCACTTATCCTAGTTCCCTAATCCAGGTCAACGGGTGGGGAACGCCTCTATCTCTGGGACCTGGTTGTATCGGTGCCGCCTCGCAGGGACCGAGTGCATGTAAGTGGATTTGGTTTACTTTTGGAAGGGCCAATCTCACAGGGATCGGTATCGTCTACACAAATCAACCCGCCTCCGATCTCGACTGGTTCATCAGCCAGGATACGGATTCTGAGGTAATCAATAGCGTGGCCATCAATCAAGATTTCAATAGCGCGGGGTTCTCTGTTGTCGGGTGGAATAATGCCTCCGGCTTTTCATGCACGAAGCATACAGTATCTCTCGCGAATCTCAACAATGAGCTCACTAAGGCCGGTGCGGCCGGAGCTGTACCCACCGCAATTTCTCCCGACGGCGGAAACGTGACTTTTTACGCCTGTAGTTGGAAAGCCGATTCATTCACATACGATGTGCAGTTGCAGCAGGCCACTTCCACCACTGTTGCATCGGCTGCTAGTGCTCTGGCTCAGGCTGGCTACATCATCACCTCTTCCGGAGGTTCAGGAGACGACCTTTTCCTTGTTGGGACACGAGTTCAAGGCGATACCGTACCGCGACCTATCCTTGTAATTCAAGCAGGTGCGTCTCCGCAACCACTTGCCGACGGAGGCTATTCTACTGTGGCAGTCGGCTCGGATTCCAACGGCAACGTCTTATTTTTCATTGGGGAAAAATAAGCCCCTGACCTTCAAGGCAATTCCAACCGGATGCATCACCGCCAATGGGGAAGTTTCATTTGCAGAGGCTACTGCTCCGCTGCGCCCTCCCGTCAACCTCCACGCCCCACAGAAAGAATCTATCTCCTGCAGATTCAACCACTTGCTCGCACCCGCTATCTGCAGATTATTTTCCCAATCTCGCTACACTGGAATTTAGAGTAGACCGAAGAAACGCCAAAGCAAGACGAGAAATTCAACCGCAACTTGCCGAGGACGCAGGCATAACTCGTTTGTTTAGTAATATTTGTTTGTAAACCAATTAGAATGTGCCGGTTGCAATTTGGCGTTTTTCGTAACCCGTTGCATTGAATCGAGTTACGCATTGCACCCCCCCCGGGGGGGTACCTCGATGAAAGGGCCGGGAGCGGGCAAAGAAACCAGAGCCAATCAACCAGCCGCGCCGCCGATCGTCGTCACCCCACCCATCGCCGCCGCCACCCGCTCCTCCAGAATCATCCCCTCGTTGAACCCCGCAATCAGCAACTCCCCGCCGCTGGTCCCGTCCAGCGCCCGCCGGGGCAGCAGTCCGATCAGCTCACTCGCCGCGAGCCCAACTCCATACCGCTCCGCCTCAGTGCCCACCGCCGCCAACACCCGCCGCATCGGCGTCACCTCAAAGTCGGTAAGGTTCATCGACACCTGCGCCCGCCCATCCACCAGCAACCCCAGCGCCTTCACACACGCCAGTCCGCCGCTCGAAGCCCGCACCGCCCGCGCCACCTTCTTCGCAATCTCCACGTCCGCGGTGTCGAGATAGATATTCCACGCGATCAGAAACTTCCTCGCCCCCACCGCCGTAATCCCAGCGGTCGGATGCACGGCGGCCCCGCCAAAATCCGGCCGCCGAGCCGCAACCGATCCAATCTCCGCGCGAATCCCCTCGAACCCGCCGCGCCGAAGCCACGCCAGATCGCGCCGCTCCGGAGCCGTCGCCGCTGCTTCATATAAATAAACCGGAACCCCGAACCGCCGCCAGATCTCGGCGCCCGCCCTTCGCGCCATCGCCGCGCAATCTTCGAGCATCACGCCTTCAATCGGCACAAATGGCACCACGTCCGCAGCACCCATCCGCGGATGCACACCCCGATGCAAATTTAGATCGATCAGCTCGGCCGCGCGCCCCACTCCCCGAATCGCCGCCTCTTCAATCGCCTCGGGCTCCCCGGCAAGCGTCACCACCGACCGGTTGTGGTCCCCGTCCATCGTCCGGTCCAGCACCCAAACGCCGTCCACGCGCATCGCCTCAACGATCGCGTCGATCCTGCCCCGATCCCGGCCCTCTGAGAAGTTAGGAA
>Ga0326728_10001201_pt1 | contig 93007 bp, 63 predicted proteins | sample MB3enrmetagenome_FD_207602 | JGI IMG/M metagenome (GOLD analysis project Ga0326728, IMG submission 207602) | Lab enriched peat soil microbial communities from McLean, Ithaca, NY, United States - MB31MN | ecosystem: Environmental > Terrestrial > Soil > Wetlands > Peat | place: USA: New York... | reverse complement strand
CAGGCGGAGATCGACCGCGTGCGGGGACGGCTGGGAGAATTGACGCCCGAACAGGAGCTGGCGGTCGAGACGCTTTCCCGCGGCATCATCAACAAGATCATGCACACGCCCATCGTTGCCCTGAAGTCGGCGGCGCGCGAAGGACCGGCGGAAACCACCGTAGTCGAAGTTGTGCGGCGGCTCTTCAACCTGCGTAGCCGGGAAGCCTCCAAAGCGGCGGCCGGGGAAGGCGAGAACCAGGGAGCGCGGAAGTAAATGGCCCCCCTGCGGATTGGCTCCCGCGGCTCGCAGTTGGCGCTCTGGCAGGCGAACCACATTGCCGCATCGTTGCGCGCCCGCGGACATGAGGTCGAAATCGAAATCATCAGGACCACGGGCGACGTGTTCACCGGCGTGCCGCTGGCCAGCGTGGGCGCCAAGGGAATGTTCACCAAAGAGATCGAAGAGGCCCTGGCGGCGGGCCGGGTGGATCTCGCCGTGCACAGCCTGAAGGACCTGCCCACCAGCTTGCCCGCCGGCTTCGAGTTGGCGGCGGTGACCCAGCGCGAACCGGCAAACGACGTTCTGCTTTCGGCCAAGTGGGCGGGAATCGCGGCGCTGCCTGCGGGGGCGCTGGTCGGGACCAGCAGCCTGCGGCGCCAGGCGCAGCTCAAGGCATTGCGGCCGGACCTGAAAATTCATCCCTTGCGCGGCAACGTGGATACCCGGATTCGCAAGCTCGAGGCGGGCGGCTATGATGCGATTATCCTGGCCGCCGCCGGGCTGAGCCGGCTGGGCCACAGCGATTTGGTGCGCGAGGTGATCGCGCCGGAAACCATCTGCCCGGCCGCCGGACAAGGCGCGCTCGGCATCGAAATCCGCGCCGGCGATCTCCGCTTGCGCGAGTGCCTGGAATTTCTGGACGATGCCGAGGCGCGCGCCGCCACCGCTTGCGAGCGCGCTTTGTTGAAGTCCCTGGGAGGCGGGTGCCAGGTGCCCATCGGGGCTTTTGCTCAGATGGCCGATGGCAGGCTGAGTTTGCAGGCGGTAGTGGCGCGTCCGGATGGCTCCCGCGTTTTGCGCGAAGCGCAAAGCGGCGAGCAGCCGGAAGCTCTGGGGACAAAGGTGGGCGCTCTGCTATTGCGCAAGGGAGCGGACGAGATTCTGCGCGAAGTGTACGGCGAAGGCGCGGCGGCGCAGCGAACCGGAGCCTTCGCCGCCGACGAACCATGAAGGCGGCAAAGTCACTGCTGGGCAAACGCATTCTCGTGGGCCGCGCGCGGGCGCAGGCGGGCGAGCTTTCAGCCCGGCTCCGCGCGTTGGGCGCGCAAGTCCTGGAAATCCCATTCATCGAGATACAAAGGCCTCGCTCTTTTAAGCCGCTGGATGAGGCTTTGCGGCGGCACGCCCGGTACGACTGGCTGATTCTGACCAGCGTCAACGGCGCGAGCGCGCTCTTCGAGCGTTTGGCGAGACTGCGGATACCGCCGGACGAGCTGCGCCATCTGCGCATTGCGGCCATCGGACCGGCTACGCGCAACGCTCTCGAGAGCCGGGGATTGCCGGTGGAGGTGGTGCCGAAGGAGTATGTGGCGGAGTCGGTGGTGGCCAGGCTGCGCGCGCGCGCGCGCGGCAAGCGGATTCTTCTGGTGCGCGCCCAGGTGGCCCGCGACGTGATTCCCCGGGAACTGCGCCGGGCGGGAGCGCGCGTCGAGGTGCGCGAGGCCTACCGGACGGTAATGCCAAAGGCTTCACGAAGCAAGTTGCTGGCGGCGCTGAAAGACGGCGCGCGCCGGCCACACGCCATTACCTTCACTTCTTCTTCCACCGCCAGAAATTTTCTGGAGCTGTTGGGCGCCAAGGCGGCCTACTCGGGGCTGCTCGATGGCGTTGCCTTGGTGTCCATCGGGCCGGTGACCACTGCGACGCTGCGCGAGCTGAATCTTCCGCCTGCCATTCGCGCCAAGCAGTACACCATTCCGGGGCTGGTGCGGGCGCTCGTGAAGCACTTTCGGTAACGGTTTCACTGCACTTCGCAACCGCTCAGATTGCAGCCGGGGGCGGGAACATAGAATTTCAGGAAACCGCCTACGCGGCGCCAGGCGTCGATCTGGTTTTCGATGCGGGCGAAGCCGTGGCCTTCGTTCTCATAGATCTTCAGTTCCACTTTGCCGCCGTTTTTATGAATGGCGTCGGCGACTTGTTGCGCCTCTTCTTTAGGACAGCGCGGATCATTGGCGCCGGCCAAAAGCACCAACGGCGCCTTTACTTTATCGAGAAAATTGATCGGCGAGCGCTCCTGCCACAGAGCTTTGTTCCTCTCCGGGTCGCCCATGGTGGCTAAGTCGTATTGTTGCAGCAGCGGATCCTCGTTCTGCACTTCGGTAAACCAGTTCACGAAGGGGACAATGGCCACGCCGGCCGCCCAGGTTTCAGGAGACTTGGTGACCGCCATCATAGTCAGGTAGCCGCCATAACTGCCGCCCATGACGATCAGCTTCTTGCTGTCCACGTAGCCGGTCTTGCCGATCCAGGCAGCCGCCGCCAGCACGTCCTGAAGGTCTCCTCCGCCCATATCGAAGAGGTTGGCGTCCATGAATTCCTTACCGTAGCCGCTCGAGCCGCGATAGTTGGGCGCGATTACAAAATATCCTTGATTTACAAGGAATTGGACGGCAGGGCTAAAGGAGTTCATGAACTGAGACTGGGGCCCGCCGTGGACCCAGACAATAGCCGGGATCTGGCCGTTCTTGACTTGGTTGAAAGGCGCATAGAGCCAGGCTGAAATTGTGAACTTTCCGTCCGTGCTCGGATAGTGCACCAGATATGGTGCAACCATGTCCTCGCTCTTGACCCCCGCCACCAGCGAATGCGTAATCTGACGGGAACGCTTGGTGGCCAGGGTATAAACCCAAAGATCGTTGGGCGCTTCCGGGCCGTTGTGGTAGCAAAGCAGACGGGTGCCGTCATGGGAGAACGCGGTCTTGGCTCCGCCCAGGGCATTTACGCCCGGAGGCATGGCGATCTCTTCGGCGTGCTTGGCCGTCAGGTTGTACAGGTAGATAATCTGGTTCCCATCGATGTTGGTGGTCCAGGTTACATAGCGGCCGTCCGGGGAAAAGCTTCCCGCCTCCGAGTCCCACGCCCGCTGGGTGAGCCACTCGATGTGCTTGCCGGTAATCTCCAGCAGCCCGACATTCTCCACTCCGTTGACGGCATTGGAGGTGATGAGAAGCTTCTTGCTGTCTGGCGACCAGGCGGCAGCGAAGTAGCGGTTGTCTCCCCCATGGGGCGTTACATTCACCTTCAAGCCCGTGGCCACGTCGGTGAGGAAGATGTTGCTGTCCTTTTCGTCCGCCCGCATTTGCGTGTAGGCGACGGTCTTGCCGTCCGGCGACCACAAGGGATGAAAGTTGCTCAAGTTCTTCGGCGTGCCCGTGGTCAAGGCGCGATGCCTCCGGAACAGCATGTCGTAGATTTCGATTTCAAAGGTGGAGCCGGATTGCGGCTTGGCCTGCCAGGCGACGTAGCGGCTGTCCGGCGACCAGGCCGGCTCTTCCTCGGAAACGGCGGGCGTATTGCTCAAGTTCAGGATCTCGCCGGTGGCGGTGGAAACCACAAAGACGTCCCATTGCTCATTGCCCGCCTTATCGCTGATGTAGGCGATCCACTTGCCGCTGGGCGACCACGCCGGCGAAGCTTGCCGCTCATCGCTTACCGTCAGTTGCGTCGGCCACCCGCCCTCGGCGGGCACCAGCCAAAGATTGCGCCGCCCGCTGATATTCGAGATAAATGCCACCTGCTTGCCGTCGGGCGACCACGCGCTATCGCCGATGGCCCGCGTCGTCAGAAATTTCTCGACCGGGTAGGTCAGCAGGTCGTCTTTTTGCTTGCTCGCGATTTGCTGGGGATCGGTGACGGCGGTGGGTGTCTGCGCCAGGACCGTGAGGCAGGCAGGAAAAAGGACAAGAGCAAGAAGCAGTGTGATTTTCATGGCTGGTAGAAATATTAGCAAAAACGTCTTGCCTCTCCCGTCTCCTGCCGGAGGGATCGTTTTACGTTTCCCGTTTTTCGTTTCGCGTTTCGCGCAGCGCCGACGCTCTATTCCGGCTGACGGCTGATCGCTGAGAAGCTGACTGCTGATTGCTGACCGCTATTTCCGAGGGCGCCAGCTTGAGGTAGGCTTTCACGTGAGAGGAACACGATGATGAGCGAACTTAAACTCGACGCGCAGCGCACGGCAATCGTGGTGATCGATCTGCAGAAGGGCATCCTGCGGATACCCGGGGCGCCGCATTCCACACCAACCGTCGTAGCCAATTGCGTGCGCCTGCTCCAGCAAGCCAGGCAAGCGGGTGCGCATCCTGTCCTGGTCCATGTTGGCGGATCGGCCGACGGCGCCGACCGCTTGCGTCCGCTGGCCGACGAACCGATGCGGGTTTCGGGAGCACTGCCGCCCGATTGGAGCGAGCTGATCCCGGAGCTCGGCCGGCAACCCGGCGACCTTGTGATTCTCAAGCGCCAGTGGGGCGCATTTTACGGCACGGACCTTGACCTGCAACTGCGCCGCCGGGGGCGGGATACCATTGTCCTCTGCGGTATCGCCACTGAATTCGGGGTTGAAAGCACGGCCCGCGATGCCTACGAACGAGGCTATCAGCTTGTATTTGCCTCCGATGCCATGACCGGCGCCAGCGCCGAAAGCCATGCTAACGCCGTCGAACGGATTTTCCCGCGCATGGGACGGGTGCGGACGACGGATCAAATTGTGGCCGCTCTCCACGGATAAGTGGTGCCCTGTGCCGGCGCTAGGGCTTCGCTGCTTTGTGAATTTCCACGCTGCTCCAGGTTTTATCGGCCGCATGGCAAAGATTTTCCAGAGGACAATCGGCGCACTTGGGACGGCGGGCGGCACACCGGGCCCGGCCATGCAGAATGATCTGATGAGCGAAGCTGATCCAATGGCTGCGCGGAATAATGCGCATCAGGTCCAGCTCGATCTTGCCGGGATCGTCTTGCGTGCTCAGTTCCAGGCGGCGCGAGATCCGATGTACGTGGGTATCTACCACTACTCCCTCCGCCATTCCAAACCACGTCCCTAAAACTACGTTCGCGGTCTTGCGGGCCACGCCCGGAAGCGTGAGCATCGCGCCAAGTTCGCCGGGAACGGTTCCGCCGAAGTCGTTGACGATTCTTTTCGCCGCGCCCACCAGGGATTTTGCCTTGTTGCGGAAGAACCCGGTCGAGCGAATTTCCGGTTCGAGTTGTTCCGGCGTAAGGCGCGCGAAGTCCTGGGGCGTGGGATATTTGCGAAAAAGCTCCGGCGTCACCAGGTTGACCCGGGCATCGGTGCATTGTGCGGAAAGAATCGTGGCCGCCAAAAGTTCCCAGGCATTGCGGTGATGCAGGGCACAAGTTGCGCCCGGATAGGCGGCATCGAGCCGTTTCAGGATTTCTCCGGCGCGCTGCGGCGCAACCGGGTCATAGGCGCGCGTGGCCTTCGCCGGGGCCGGTTTGGGAGCCTTGGCGCCGGGGAGAGCGGCAGCGCGGGTCTTTGCCGCACGGGCGGCGCGCGAAGGGCCGCGCGTTTCCGCGCGGCGCGGCTGGTGTCTTATGCCTTCATGACGTCCTGCCTTCGAGGGCTGACGGGGAAGGATTCCACGTACCATGCTGCGATTACAATGGAAAGTCGCATGCCGCGCAAGGGGGTGAGGATGTCCCAGGACGAAGTGACGGTTGGTCAGCCCACATTACCGGCGGTGCCCTTGACCCTGGAGGGAGCCGCGGTGCTGCACCAGGTCATGGAGTTTCGCCGGGCTGCCTGGCGGGAACTTTCTCCTGCCCAAAAAACCGGAGTGCTGGAAGAAGCGGCGGGCCTGCTGGCGCCCTGGGAAGAGGCGGGTTCCAGCGCGCTCTATTCGCTGCTGGGACACAAGGGCGATTTGCTGCTGGTGCATTTTTGCGGCTCGTTTGACCGCCTGCACGACACGCAGCTTGCGGTGCAGGCGCTGCGCTTGCGGGATTATCTTGAGCCCCGCGGCTCTTATGTTTCCGTGGTGGAGCTGGGGCTGTACGAGTCCACGGTAAAGCTCTACCGGGCGCTGGCGGAACGCGGCGTAGCGCCCCACTCGGAAGAGTGGAAACGGGAAGTGGAGGAGTTGCTCGAGCGCCAGCGCGCTGCTATGCTGCCGCGGCTGTTTCCCAAGATTCCGGGCGCCCGCTTTCTCAGTTTTTATCCTATGGACCGCAAGCGGGGCGAGACGAAAAACTGGTACGCCCTGCCCATCGAGGAGCGCCGGCGGCAAATGGAGGAGCACGGAACGGTGGGCCGGCGTTACGCCGGAAAAGTGCAACAGGTGATTTCCGGGTCCATCGGTTTTGACGACTGGGAATGGGGCGTCGATCTGTTCGGCGACGATCCGGTGGCTTTCAAGAAGCTGATTGCGGAGATGCGCTACGACGAGGTCAGCGGGGTGTACTCGAACTTCGGCGCGTTCTATTTGGGCGTACGTTGTCCCGTGGCCAAGCTGCGGGCGTTGCTGGAAGGCAGGGCGAGCGGCGGGTGACGGGAAAACAGCAGTCAGCGATCAGCCGTCAGCCATCAGCCGGAAGGAATTTCGACGCTGCGCGAGACGAAAAACGAAAAACGCGAAACGGGGAACGGCCGCGCCGGCGGGTGACGGGGGATGCGTGAAACGAAAAACGTGAAACGTGCAACGGCTTTCGATATTTGACGCACCGCAACAGCACGGGCTAGGCTAAACTTATGGCCGTAAAATCTATCCAACCGGGGCAGGTGTGGCGCAACGACAAGAGCGGACAAACCTACCTGGTGACCAAACTGTACAGTGAGGTGTTTGCGCAGTTCGCGGTTCTGCGGCATGCCGACGCCGATGCGGCCAGCGGGGAGAGCTTGCGCTTGAAGGTGGTGAAGACCGCAGACGGCGTCACTTTGCCCGGCTACTCGTTTGCACAGGATACGCAGGAGTTCTGAAGATTCACGGCTTGCTACCAGCAGCGGCCCGGCGCCCAGGGGCACCGGGCTTTCAATTACCTACAATGCCGGCACCGTAGGGATGAGGGAACTCGGTGTGGGGAAGGATGTCGATACTGTCAAGTGCAAGGGGGAGTGCGAGTTTTGCCGGTGCGACAGCTTGAGCGCCGTAGGCGCGACGAGAATTTAGCCCTGGGTGGAGGCCGCCCTGCGGTCGAAACCCAGGGTAAGGTTGTAACAGCGGGCAAGTCTTGTAAGGACGGCAGAACTTGCGCGGGACGTGAGTCCCGCGCCTTCCGGCGTTCTCCGTACACAGCCCATATTTGTGGGTAATTGAAAGGGCGCCGGGCCGTGGCGCCCGCCCGGGGAAATGAGCGGCTCTCGATGACCGGAAAAATCATTGCGGCGATAAGCCTCTTTATTATTCGCGTAATTGCCCAAGGCGGGTACCTGGGCATCGTGGCGCTGATGGCGATCGAGTCGGCGTGCATTCCGCTGCCCTCGGAAGTGATCATGCCGTTTTCCGGATATAACATACACGCCGGGGCGGTGGACCCGCTTCTCCACATTGGTTTCCGGCTCTGGTTGGTGGCTACCGCCGGGGCTTTAGGCTGCAATCTCGGCTCGCTGATTGCGTATGAAATCGGCTGTTTCGGGGGCCGCCCGCTGGTGGAACGCTACGGCGCCTATATTCTGCTCAGCCGCCGGGAACTGGACTTGGCCGACCATTTTTTTGCGCGTTTCGGCGGCGTCACCGTTTTCCTCTGCCGGTTGTTGCCGGTGGTCCGGACGTTTATTGCGCTGCCGGCCGGGGTGGCGCGCATGCCGCGGCTGCGCTTCCATTTGTACACGTTTCTGGGTTCCTGGCCCTGGTGCCTGGGCTTGGCCTGGACCGGCAAGAAGCTGGGAGAAAGATGGGACACGGACCCGCGCCTGAAGATGTGGTTTCACCGCAGCGACGCGCTGATCGGCGCGGTGATTCTGGCCGGCGTCGTTTGGTTTGTGTGGTCGCGCTGGCAGCACCGCATCCAGGGTAATACGGCCGCGGAAAGCCGGCCGTCGGTGGCGGAACCGTGATCCGCGCAGGCGCCGCAAGCCCCGCGATTTGCCAAAACTGGCGGCGTGAGCGAAGATAACGAGTTTCCCAAATGAATCTCAGGGGGAGTGACGATTGAATGGCCGTGCAGCATAAGCGTGATCCGTTGGCGGGCAAGGCGCCGCGCCGGCAAGGCGAAATCGCCCCGGCGAAAGGCAAATTAGGAGTCATGATTCCCGGCATGGGTGCGGTGGCTACCACGTTCGTGGCCGGCGTCGAGGCGGTGCGCAAGGGGCTCGCCAAGCCTATCGGTTCGCTCACTCAGATGGGCACGGTTCGCTTGGGCAAGCGCACCGAAGGGCGCTCTCCCAAGATCAAGGAGTTTGTTCCTCTCGCCGGGCTGGAAGACCTGGTGTTTACCGGCTGGGACCTTTTTGAGGACGATATGTATGCCGCGGCCGGCAAGGCGGGCGTGCTGGAACCGGCGCTGCTCGAGCGGGTAAAGCCGTTTTTGCAGACCATCCGTCCGCTCCGGGCGGTGTTTGACCGCAATTACGTGAAGAAGCTCGACGGCCCCAACGTCAAGCGGGGCAAAAACAAGATGGAACTGGCGGAGCAGGTGCGCCAGGACATCCGCGACTTCCGCAAGCGCAGCGGGGCGCAGCGGCTGATTACCATCTGGTGCGGCTCCACGGAAATCTTCCTGAGTCCGGCCCCCGTTCACGCCACCCTCAAGTCCTTCGAGCGCGGCCTGCAGAGTAACGACGAAAATATTGCTCCTTCCATGATTTACGCCTACGCCTCGCTGATGGAAGGCGTTCCGTTTGCCAACGGCGCTCCCAACTTGACCACCGATCTTCCCGTCATGTGGCAGCTCTCGCGTCAGCAGGAGGTCCCGATCTGCGGCAAGGACTTCAAGACGGGACAAACCTTGATGAAGACCATCCTGGCGCCGGGCTTCAAGGCGCGCCTGCTGGGCCTGCACGGATGGTTTTCCACCAATATTCTGGGCAACCGCGACGGCGAAGTCCTGGAGGATCCGGGTTCTTTCAAGACCAAGGAGGAGTCCAAGCTTTCGGTGCTCGACGAGATCCTTCAGCCCAAGCTCTATCCCGAGCTGTACGGCGACTATTGCCACAAAGTCCGCATCAACTACTATCCGCCGCGCGGCGACAATAAAGAAGGCTGGGACAATATCGATATCTTCGGCTGGCTCGGCTATCCCATGCAGATCAAGGTGGATTTTCTTTGCCGCGACTCGATTCTGGCGGCGCCCCTCGTACTCGATCTCGTGCTGTTTCTCGACTTGGCGCAACGCGCCGCCGGACTCAAGGGGTTAGGCGTCCAGGAATGGCTCAGCTTTTATTTCAAATCGCCGATGACCGCCCCCGGCTTGTATCCGGAACATGACTTGTTCATCCAGTTGATGAAACTGAAAAATACGCTCCGCCACCTCAAAGGCGAAGAACTTATTACGCACTTGGGGTTGGAATATTACGACTGAGCGTTGCCGCCCGGCGCTTGCGTGCCTATGGTGAAATGCGGTGGAAGAGCCGCGCTTCAGCCCTTTTCAATTACCCACAAATCCGCGTACCGGAGGGATAAGAGAATTCAATTTTGGGGGAGACGAGCCGGTGTAGCGCCGGTCTTCAGACCTTTCGATTACCCACAATGCCGGCACTGCAGGGATAAGCGAGTTCGGTATTGGCAAGGATGTCGATACCGTCAAGCGCAAGGGAGGTGCAAGTTTCAGCGCTACAAAAGCACGAGCGCGGCCTGTCCCGGCGTGCCGGGAAGGCGCGACGAGAATCAGGGTGGAGGCCGCCCTGCGGCCGAAACCCAGGGTAGGCACAGCAATATCGGCGCGCCCCGGCAGGCGGCGCGGTGAATATCCGGCCCACATTCAACGCCCAAAGCGAGATTGGCCGTGGTACGCGAAACGACTCTGGCCTTGGGGCCAATCGCCAATCGCGCTTTTCGGGCCTGGCGCTTGCTGATTGGTGCTTGCCGCCGTCCGCGCAGCAAAGAAATCCTATTCGGGCCGCGTCCTAACTCCTAACTCCTGGCTACCAGCTACTAGCTACTGTCTTGCTCCTATTGCACGCTGAGGGTCGCCGAAAGGGTGCCCTTTGTGTAGTTCGGGTCCGCCGCCCCGTTGCTTTGTGGCGTGCACGTAGCCTTCACCGTCACCGTACCCGCCCGCTTCTCCAGAGTGCCCTCCGGCGGGGAGAAACTCCACGCGCAGATGATAGCTTCCTGGTTGTTGGGGTTATTGGCTACTGCCACGGCGGCGGTCGTCTGGGCCGCTCCCGTTGTTGTTCCGTGCTCCATCGCCGCCGGTTGGAAGGTCAGAAGCGACGCTACCGCTAACGGCGTGACCTTCACCTTTTCCTTGGCCACCGCCGGGTTCGGGTAGTCGTTCGCGTCCGACGACGTGCAGCTTACATCAATCGTATAACTGCCCGCCGGCAAGACTTCCCCGGCGGTCACCACGCTGCCGGTTGCGCTATCGGTGTACACGATACCGTTGGTGCACACGTTGGATGCCGACTCTGGAACCTCTGCCTTAGCCACATCGTCATAGTGGTTGATGACCGCATTGAACAGCGCCGGCGGCAGCCCCGTCCCATAGACCAGCGTGGTTGGGCCGGCCACTGTCCCCGTGAAGCTCAGTTTGCCCTGCTTCACGCTAATCGTCTTGCTCACCGCCCCGGCGGTGTAATCGTTCGTGTCGGCGGGCGTGAAGCTGGCGGTGATCACGTGCGAACCCGCCGGCAGCCGGTCGCTGCCATCCGTGCTCAGCGTGCCGCCACACGGCGTGCCCGCCACCACCGGCGTGCAGGCGTCGCTAAACGCCCATGTCCCGGCAAGCGCCCCCTTGCTCCCGGCCACCGTGGCCGTGGCCGTGGTGGTCATCAAGATGTTCGTGCCGGCGAAGGATTGCGGATACTGCGTCCCCGACGTCGGCTTGAATGTCAGCACCGGAGCATACGGATTCACCGTGATCGTTTGTGCCCCCGAGTAGCCAAACCCGTACTGGCTGTAGCTCGCGCTCGGCGTCCAGGTGGCCACAATGGCATGGCTGCCCGCGGGCAGAACCACATCCGTGTCCGCCGCGGTCCAGGTGGTTACCGCTTGCCCGGCTACCGGGGTGGTATCGGTAAAGCTGATCGTGCCGTCCCCGGTAATCGTGGTGGCCTTGCCTTTTACCTCAACCGTTACCGCGACTTTCATCTGCTTCGCTACCAGCACCGTGCCATAAGGGATGCTGGCTGGCGATGGTGTGCTGTAATTGACTGTCGCTGCGCCTTGCTTCGCCGTGACCGTCAGCGCGAAATTCTGCACTGCATCAGGAATGATTCCATTGCTCGCCCTGAAGCTGATGGAGTACGTTTCCGGGGGGCCTGCCTCAGGTGTGCCGCTCAGAACTCCGGTCGCTGCATTGAAGGTGATTCCATTGGGCAGAGCGCCGCTCTCGCTCAGTACCGGCGCCGGTGTGCCGGTCGCGGTTACGGTAAACGATCCTGCCGTTCCCACGGCGAAGGTTGCGCCACCCGCGCTGGTGATCGCAGGCGGTGCGACCGCGGGGTTGTACTCCCAGAGATCGTTGAGCCAGCCTCCATTGCCGGTCGAGTCGGGGCCAGCGCCGCCGAAGAGCCAGAGATTGCCGCTGGCGTCGCTCCAACTGACTGCGTAACTTCTGCCGCCGGGAACGTTGCCGGCGGCATAGCTGCCCTGCGTGCCGTAAACCCCGGGCTGAGCGCCGATGTTGCCCACCGTGCTGCTGCCGTCCATCCAGCGCCACTGCCCGGTGGACGGGTTGTACTCCCAGAGGTCATTGAGATCGCCCAGGTTGCCGGTCGAGTCGACGCCCCCGCCGCCAAAGAGCCAGACATTGCTGCTGGCGTCGCTCCAACTGACTGCGTTCTGTCTGCTGCCCAGAACGTTGCCGGCGGCATAGACGCCCGGCGTGCCGTAAACCGTAGGGGCGTAGTAAGTCCCATAGGCATCTTGCAGGCTCAATGTGCTGCTGCCGCCCATCCAGCGCCACTGCCCGACGGCGGGGTTGTACTCCCAGAGATCGTTGAGCCAGCCCAAATTGCCAGTCGAGTCGTAGCCCCAGCCGCCAAAGAGCCAGAAATTGCCGCTGCCGTCGCTCCAACCGGCTGCGTCAGATCTGCTGCCCGGAACGTTGCCGGCGGCATAGACGCCCTGCGTGCCGTACACCCCCGGGGTGTAGTAATACCCGTAGGAATCTTGCAGGCTCAATGTGCTGCTGCCGCCCATCCAGCGCCACTGCCCGATGGATGGGTTGTACTCCCAGAGAACGTTGAGATAGCACCAATTGCCGGCCGAGTCGTAGCCTTCGCCGCCAAAGAGCCAAAAATTGCCGCTGGCGTCGCTCCAACCGACTGCGTCAGAGATGCCGCCCGGAACGTTGCCGGCGGCATAGACGCCCTCCGTGCCGTATACCCCGAGTTGGCCGAGGTTGATACCCACCGTGCTGCTGCCGCTCACCCAGCGCCACTGCCCGGTGGAGGGGCTGTATTCCCAGAGGTCGTTGAGGGAGCCCCAAGCGCCAGTCGAGTCGTAACCGAGGCCGCCAAAGAGCCAGAGATTGCCGCTGCCGTCGCTCCAACTGATGGCGGTCTGTCTGCCGCCCGGAACGTTGCCGGCGGCATAGACGCCTTGCGTGCCGTACACCCCCGGGGCGTAGTATAGCCCGTTGGAATCTTGCAGGCTCACTGTGCTGCTGCCGCTCATCCAGCGCCACTGCCCGGTGGCGGGGTTGTACTCCCAGAGGTCGTTGAGATAGCCCTCATTGTCGGCCGAATCGTAGCCTAGGCCGCCAAAGAGCCAGAGATTGCCGCTGGCGTCGCTCCAACTGACCTCCATACCTCTGCCGCCCGGAACGTTTCCGGCGGCATAGACGCCCTGCGTGCCGTACATCCCGGGCGGGCCGCATGGAGAATTCGCGCAAGAGGTTGGGATCGTGCTGCTGCCGTCCATCCACCGCCACTCGCCCGTCTGCGCCAGCGCCGGCTGCACCAAGAGGGTGAAGCTCTGCGCGGCATCCGGGCTGACGCCGTTGCTGGCGGTGAAGATAATCGGATAGCTGCCTGCCGTGCCTGCCGCCGGCGTGCCACTAAGCACCCCCGTTGAGGCATTGAAGGTCATCCCGCTGGGCAGCGCGCCGCTTTCGTTCAGCGTGGGCGCCGGATCGCCGGTAGCCGTTACCGAAAAGGAACCGGCGGCGCCGATGATGAAGGTTGCGCTGCCGGCGCTGGTGATCACGACGGGAGGCGCGTCAACCGTAAGGGTGAAGCTCTGGATGGCATCCGGGCTGACGCCATTGCTGGCGGTGAAGATAATTGGATACTCCCCCTCGGTCCCCGCCGCCGGCGTGCCACTAAGCACCCCCGTCGAGGCATCGAAGGTCACCCCGTTAGGCAGAGCGCCGCTCTCGCTCAGCGTGGGTACCGGGTTGCCGCTGGCGGTAACGGGAAACCAACTGGTGGTTCCTACGACAAAGGTTGCGCTATCCGCGCTGGTGATTGACGGGGACGCAAGCGATTCGGCTGGTGGGCTGTACTCCCAGAGGTCGTTGAGAAGGCCCCAATTGCCGGTCGAGTCGTAGCCATCGCCACCAAAGAGCCAGAGATTGCCGCCGCCGTCGCTCCAAGTAACTGCATTCCCAGTGCCGCCGGGAACGTTGCCGGCGGCATAGACGCCCTGCGTACCGTACACCCCGGGTTGAGAATTCGTGCTGCCGCCGCCCATCCAGCGCCACTTTCCGAGGGATGGGTTGTACTCCCAGAGATCGTTGAGCCAGCCGAGATTACTGGCCGAGTCAAAGCCCCAGCCGCCGAAGAGCCAGAGATTGCCGCTGCCGTCGAGCCAACTGACTGCAGAATCTCTGCTGCCCGGGACGTTTCCGGCGGCATAGATGCCTTGCGTGCCGTACACCCCGGGTTGGCCGCAGTCATTGCAAAGCAGGGTAGTGCTGCCGCTCATCCAGCGCCACTGCCCGGTTGACGGGCTGTACTCCCAGAGGTCATCGAGAAAGCCCAGATTGCCGGTCGAACCGGAGCCATAGCCGCCAAAGAGCCAGAAATTGCCGCTGCCGTCGCTCCAACCGATTGCGAAACCTCTGCCGCCCGGAACGTTGCCGGCGGCGTAAACGCCCTGCGTGCCGGACACTCCGGATTGATTACCCGTGCTACTGCCACCCATCCAGCGCCACTGCCCGGTTGACGGGTTGTACTCCCAGAGATCGCTGAGCCAGCCCAGATCGCCGGCCGAGTCGAAGCCAGTGCCGCCGAAGAGCCAGAGGTTGCCACTGGCATCCGTCCAACTGACTGCAGAATTCCTGCCGCCCGGAACATTGTCGGCGGCATAGACGCCCTGCGTGCCGTACACTCCAGGGGCGTAGTAACTTCCACTGGACTCGAGACTGAACGCGCTGTTGCCGCCCATCCAGCGCCATTGCCCGGCGGACGGGTTGTACTCCCAGAGGTCGTTGAGGTTGCCATAATTGCCGGTCGAGTCGTAACCCCAGCCTCCGAAAAGCCAGAGATCGCCACTGGCGTCGCTCCAACTGATTGCCCACTGTCTGGCGCCCGGGACGTTGTCGGCGGCATAGACATCTTGCGTGCCGTACAGCCCGGGCTGGCCGCAGAACTCACAAGGCTCGGTGTTGCTGCCGTCCATCCAGCGCCACTGCCCGGCGGATGGATTGTACTCCCAGAGGTCGTTCAGAGCGCCCAAGCTGGAATTGTCGTAAGGCGCGCCGGCAAAGAGCCAGAAATTGCCGCTGGCGTCGCTCCAACTGACTGCGGAATTCCTGCCGCCCGGAACGTTGCCGGCGGCGTAAACGCCCTGCGTGCCGGACAGCCCGGGCTCAGCGCAACCGTAGCAAGGCACGGTGCTGCTGCCGCCCATCCAGCGCCACTCGCCCATCTGCGCCAGCGCCCCCAGGGGCGCGGTCAGGCAGAGGCACAAGAACATGCCCCACAGGGCGGTGGTACGCAAATCGAGTCTAAAAGCTTGGGCTCTTGCGATGAACGGCGAAAGATTGATGTGGAGCAGACGTGTGCGCATCATGGCCCTCCCCGCGGCGTGGCACGGTCTTTCCTTCCTTGAATTTCCAACCTGGACTGCTTAAATATGAGGCCGAAACTACTCGCCGGTTCGAGGGGATGAGCAACCTGCTAATTATTCGACAGAGATGCGCACCACCCCGGTCCGGTGCACAAGCTTCAATTCATAAGCAAGGGTTTCAGCCGAAAAGTAGCACCGCGGTCTCCGCCGGTCAACCTTATTCTTCAAAAACTCAGCTATTTTAGGTTCGTCGTGTCCCAAAACGGGACGGTTCGCAGATTCAAGTGCGCAGAGGTCTTTGCGGTGGCCCCGTGGCCGTCGGCGCTACCCTGCCGGCGGAAGACCGACGACCGAAGCACCCCCCAAGCATCTTGCCACCCCGCTTCTGGCTGGCCGCCGACCGCTGAAGGCTGACGGCCATGCGGCTCGGTGCTAGGCGCTGTTTCTTGCCAACGACCAACGACCAAAGACCAACGGCCGATCGAGCATCTTGCCGCCCCGCTTCCGGCTGACCGCCGATCGCTGAAGGCTGACGGCCATGCGCCTTGCTGGCCGGGTACCGCTTCCAACGTGAAACGAAAAACGTTGAAACGACCCGCTGGCGGGCGACGGGAGACGGGGGACGGGAGACGTACCTACTTCACTTCGACCACCACCACGTGCCGCCCGCGGGGAAGAAAGACGACATTCTCTCCGGCCAGCGTCAGCGTTGCTTCTTGTCCATCCACCAGTAATCGGGCAGGAATCCGATCCAGCTTGGCCAGGGCCCGGGATTGGCTCGTGTACGCGATTTCGAGACGGTTAGTATGAGCGGCTGCCGTCTCCAGCGTTCCGTTGAAATCCAGCAGGCGCACCGGAACCTCCTCGCTATCCGCCTGCAGCGTGTGTCTGCCCGGCGGAACCAGAACGTAGTCCGCGGCGCGCGCGGGCCAGGGATGCTCGTCGAGGGAAACCGGACCGGACCAGCGGACTTCGACGCCCAACGGCGAGTCGACCACCAGCTTCCCGCCGCCGGAAGAGCGTTCGCACTTGGTCACAATCGCCGAGGCAACCGGCAAAATGGGAACGTCAACCGGCAGAAGAGTGCTGGCGGAGTAGTAAATCACCGTGGGAAACGATTGCGAAGCCACGTGGATGAGCTCCGCGACCTCGGTTCCTGTTTGTTGTTGGGTCGGGTAAACCACTTGATCGCGCTCGACGAAGTTGATGTCTACGCCCAACCGGTCCTGGTGCGCGGTCAGGGGGCGGTATTGCTCGGCGATGGCCGCGTAGCGCTCCGGGCCCATGTTCCAGACCGTTCCGGGATCTTCAATGATCACGGTCATGTCGTGATGGTCGAGCAGGCGCAGCAAGCGGGAAGAATCGGCGCCGATTGCGTCGCGCATATTCGTATCGAAGCGGTCGTCCACTTGGGTAAGAACCAGGTCAAGGTGCGGCTTTTCGCTGCGCGCGCTCTCCAATTCCGCCACCCAATCCTCCTGCAGGCGGGTGGCCATGCCGGAGCGGTAGTCGAGGAAGGTCCGCAATTTCTTGAGGTCACGAGGCTGCCGCGTGAACAGCTCGAGCGGGTCGAAGCCGTACTTGTCGTGCACGTCGCGGCGCACCCAGGAATTCATGGGGGTAAATTCCGCCGGATCGGCGAAGCCCTGGGCGCTGTCGAAGTAAAGCTCGGCCAAGTCCACGCCGTCCCAATCGAAGCGCATCAGGGTGCTATGGATGCCTTCGGCCACGGCGCGGCGGCAATCGGGATCCAGCAGGTTCATCAGCAGACGCCAGTCCACGTGGGCGTCCTTAAGCTCCGCTGTCACCTCCCGCCATTGGGGATGTTCATTCCAAAAGCGCTGGCTGACGTGCGGCAGTTCCAGCCAGGCGTAAACGAGTATGCCCTGACGATGGCAGGCCGCGATCAGATCCGCCAGGTAAGCATCAGCCGGGGCATCGGCTTCAAAGTTATACCAGGCCGAGATGTGCACCGCAGCAGTGCCGGCCTGCCGCCAGGAGTGAGCCAGTTCGGTCACTTCGGCGTTGCGGCGGCCGGCGATGTCGTAGTAGGCCCATAGACGGCGGGAAGCGAAGAGCGGCTGCACTCCGAGATCGGCGAGCGCCTGCCAGAGGAAAGGGAAACGCGCGTATCCCGGCGAGCCCAGCGGGACCGCCAGCCACAAGATGGCGCCATTTCCGTACCGCCGGCCGGCCAGCAGCGGCGCGCCGTGTGCGGAATCGCGGCAAAAAAGTTGCGCCGTCTGGGGAATCCGGAACCAGCGCACCTCCAGCGAGCGTTCCCAGGTAATCGGAAGATCAGGCTGGTGAACGTCGCTCACCTCGCGCACATACAGGCGGCGCGGGCTGGGAACAAATCCCAGGGCGCGGCCGGCGCTCGAGTCGCCTTCGACAATCAGGATCGCGCCATGATGGATACGGGAAAGCCAAGCCCCCGTAACCCGGCCTCGCCCGCGGGGCGACACCAGGATGCCCGCTGCGCCGGGAGTTTCCTGCCGCAATCCGAAACTGCGCAGCACCTTCGGCCATGCCCCGGCTTTGGCGCCGGAGACATAGAACCCGGGAATCTCAGGAACGGCGCCGGCAAAACTCGACACTGCGGTGAAGAGCACGGCGGCCAGCACGAACCCTTTCGCGTTTTTCGTTTCCGCTTTCACGGGGATATTGTATGACGCGGTCAAAGTCATTTTGCCCCGCGTCCTTTGCGCCCTCGTTGTGGTCTTTGGCCAACGGCCTGCGGCCGCCTAATTGCCCGTTCCGGCAGTGACGGCAACCTCGGACTCGCGGTTAAGGTACTTGCAACAATGGCGCACGATGCGCTGGGCGGCGGCGCCATCGCCAAAAGGATTGCGTGCCGTGGCCATCTTGCGGTAGGCGGCATCGTCGTCGAGGAGACGCATCGTTTCCCGGACGATCGTTTCTTGGCCGGTGCCGACCAGGCGCGCGGTGCCCGCTTCAATGGCTTCCTGGCGTTCGGTGGTTTCGCGCATCACCAGCACGGGTTTGCCGAGGCTGGGCGCTTCTTCCTGGATGCCGCCAGAATCGGTGAGGATGAGATGAGCGCGCTTCATCAGCGCCACAAATTCGCGATAGGGCAGGGGCTCGATGATCATCAGATTGCCGGCGCGCTCGGCTAACGGACGCAGAATTCGTCCTACCGGGCCTTGTACGTGAGGATTCAAATGCGCCGGATAGACGAACATCTCCTGGGGGCGGCGAACCACCAACTCCGCAATGGCGCGGCAAAGGGATTCAAAGGCTTCGCCAAAGCTTTCGCGGCGGTGGGCCGTGATAAGAACCAGGCGGCGGCCATCCCGGAGGCGGCCGTTGAATCCCTTAAGCGCATCCTGGCCCACCAGCCGGGCGGTCATCAGCAGGGCATCGATGCCGGTGTTGCCGGTGACCAGCACGCGCTCCCGCGGCAGTCCCTCGCGGATGAGGTTGTCGGCCGCGCGCTGGGTGGGCGCGAAATGCAGCACCGCAAGCTTCGAGGTCAATACGCGGTTGGCTTCCTCAGGAAAGGGGGAGAACATGTCGCCGGTGCGCAAACCGGCTTCCACGTGGGCCACGGGGATTTGCCGGTAATAGGCGGCCAGCGACGCGAACAAAGTGGTGGAGGTATCGCCTTGCACCACGCACATGTCCGGCGCTATTCCGGCCATCGCCTGCTCCAGTTGCGGAATGGCGCGGCCGGCAAATTCGCCCAGGCCCTGGTCCGGGCGCATCAGATCCAAATCGATATCCGGCTTGATGGCAAATATATCGAGCACCTGGTCGAGCATTTCGCGTTGCTGGGCCGTGACGCAAACTACCACCTGGCAATCGGGCCGGGCACGCAATTCGAGAACCACCGGCGCCAACTTGATGGCCTCCGGACGCGTACCAAAGACTACGACGAACTTCAACACGTTAAGAGCCCCTTAACTCTTTACTTCCGAAGAAGCCGCCGGCGCTATTCCGTCAACTGGATTCAGCGCCAGTCTGCGGCTAACCGCTTGTCTTTCTTCTTCTTCCTCTTCCTTTTCCTCTTTTTCTTGTTCGCCCTCTTCTTTCCCGGTTTTCTCCGGTTCTCGCTCCGGACGCGTTACCGTGCGTTTGCCCCGGCCGAACATCCTGCGAAGGCGGATTCCGGCAAAAAGTGTGATCAGCATCACGATGGAGGTGGTTCCGAAGACCACAATCAGGGAAGAGGAAATAAGACTGATGACATCCACGAACAGGGTAAAGCCGCGCGCCCCGGCCACTTGAACGTGATGATGCCCCGCCGGCAAGAGCACTACCGCCGCCAGTTCGCGGGCGCCGGAAACAACGGCCGCATTCGGTCCATCCACCACCACGCCGGCGGGGATGCGATTGAGACACACCAGGGCGGGACCAGGCGCGTCATATTCAAAGACAAGCTGTCCCCGGTCGCCGCCGGCAGAAAGCAGAGGTGTGCTCGACTGCAGCACCTGAGGACGCAGCGCGCTGGTATCGAATAGATGAGTCCAGGAACTGGTGGCACTGATGGTTTGCCGTCCCTCGGGCAGCAGCACATAGCCTGGACGCCAATAGGACCAGTCTTCTCCATCGCGGTAGAAATTGTGAAGTTGCGGGGGCACCACCAATTCAATGGATTGGGGGGCATCCACTGCCCAAGTGAGCTCGTGGCGGGTGATGAGGGATTTTTCCGCGGCGGCAAAGGCAAGCAGCTCGAGATCATTGGTGCGCACGGTGGCGTCACCATACAAAGCGACGCGGTCGGAGGCCGTACGCGCGGAGTGGACGGTGGCGGCCAGCTCCACCCCCGCGGTCAGGGCGAGGGGAAGATGCGTTGTCTCCACTTTACGGGTGGCAATCACGTTAATGTCGAACATGAAATGCCCGCCGGGCGGCATGATGGCGCGATAGTGATCGCCCAGCCGCGTGTAGCGGGACGGCGGTTCGGTCCACGCCACCATCGGGTCTTCGACCTGCAGCAGGAAGGGGAAGTCGCGCATTAAGCCGACGATGGCCCGCGAATCGACTCCGGTGTCCGCGGTGACTTCCGGGTGATCGAGGCTGTCCAGCATGGTAACGATGATTTCGTGTCCGGCGAGAGCAAACGGGCGCAGCGCCGTGAGCAACTCGCGGTGCAGGCCGGTCACGACATTGACGCGGTAATCGAGAAACTTCTGCCATCCGGCGGCATCGCTCTTCCACCAATGCGGCGAAGCGCGGTCAAAGAGCTGCGCCGGATCGAAGCCATACTGCGCGCGAAAGCCGCGGCGCACATCGTCGTTCAGCGGCGCCATGGAGCCGGGCTGATCGCCGTTGGCTTTGCCGTCGAAGTTCAGCTCGGCGAGCGTGACTCCGTCCCAGGCCCAGGAATTTACGATTCTCATCACCTCGGCAATCGCGGCGGCGCGGCAGGCCGGGTTCTCCAGATTCATAGCCAGGCGCCATGAGGGATAAATCTTGCCGGTCGCGGGCATCTCGCGCCACTCGGGATGGTCGGCCCAGAACGCTGGAGTCACCTGCGGCAATTCGAACCAGGCGTAAACCAGGATGCCGTTGGCATGGCAGATGCGAACCAGGCGGTCATAATCGTACGTGTACCGCTTGTCGAAGACCCAGGCGGCAGCGTAGATAACTCGCACGCCCAGACGCCGCCACTGCACGGCCAGGTCCTCAATACTGATGTTCTGCCGCAAGCCGGGATCGAAATACAGTTCCAGGGAGCGTTGCCGCGCCGGCTGCACCCGGTTGAACGTCTTCATCACGTGCTCGAAGAGGAAGGGATAACGGCTGGTTCCGAAAGGCGTCAGCGGATCCAGTTGTGCGCCCAGATACACGACTTTGCCCGCGCCGGACGAAAATGCCGCGGCCACGCCGAATTGGCCGGTGAGGTCTTGCGCCAAAATCGTTCCGCCTTCCGGTACGTGGAAGCGGACCATTTGCGCGGGCGGGCGCCACTGCAAGGGAAGATCGACCTGGGAGCGGTCAATCACGTTATCGATGGTGACGCTGTCGCCGGGATAGCGAACGCCGACGGCTTGGGCGAGCGCGGACTGGCCGTCCAGGACCAAATTGCCGCCCCGGCGCACGAACTGCACAAGCTGGACCACCTCCGCGGCGGTCAGGGCGCCGGCCGCGCCGTGGGGCACCACCAGCACCTCGTCCTGGCTGAGGCTGGCGGATTGCAGTTCAGACACGCTGATGCGCCGGAAAGGCACGCCGTAAGCGTGGAAGACGGTCATGAAGCTGGCTTGGTCGTTGGCTTCACCGCGCACGGCGCTGGCCTGCCAAACCACCGCCGCCTTGATGGGCGGTGGCAGCCCCACCCGCAACGGATTCTGCGGGCGCAACAGCTTGAATGTGTCCACCACCTGCCGGGTGATGCGAGCCAGCCCCGCCGGAGGGGGAACCGGACGCTCGTCCGTGCCCAAAGCCACCAGAATTTCTCCCGGTCCCGGCCGCAGCGAAACCGCGGCGGTGCCGCTTTGGCGAACGCTTGACCAGGACTCCTGCTGGTGGGAGCCGTCACGGGCGACAAGGAACTGGCGCAAGTAAGAATCGCGGAGCTGGATAGTCCGGGCGCCGCCGGCGGTGGCGATCAGGCGGTCGCCGCCGCCCACGTGGCAGTCGAAGTCGCGCAGGGACACAAAGTGATAACCCAGCCCTTTGATCCCGCGGACCACATCCTGAAGCAACTTAGGGTCCAGAAAATCATGCACGAAGGCGGAAGCGATTCCGTCGCGCACCACCAGCATGGCGCGGGCATTCTCAATAATTTCCCGCGGATCGGGGTTGGACTCGGGAAGGTAGCCGACGTTCTCGGGAACAATGTAGAGGCCACGCACGTCCACGGTGGGATAGGGAAACGATTGCTGCGTGCCCTCACGGTCGATCATCGTCTCCTCGTTCAGCGTGGAGAAGATGCGGCCAAACTCGGCGTAGTCAAGCTGGGATCCGGCATAATGCGGAGTTTCCCACGAAACCGGATACAGGTCGTTGTGGATCAATTCTTCCAGCCCGGCGGTCAGCTTGTCGTGGACGAGTTCGGTGGAATCGTCGGAGCGGGGACCGTTCTGGAAGCCGTCCCAAAACTCGAAATCGTCGCCGGAAACGCCCCGGTACTGATGAGTGAAACCATGCATCACAATGGTTCCGCCCTGGGCGACGGCCTTGTGCAGAACCTTTACTAAACCGGGATTTTCGCTCAGCCGGATTTCGCGCCGCGCGTTAGGATCGACGAACACCGGAATCAAGGCGATCTGGAAGGGAATATGTTCCTTCACAAATACGTCGATTGCCGCCTGCACCGTTTCCGGATCGTCGTCGGGGTTCACGTCTTCCAAGCGGATCATGGCGCGGGGCGCGATCCGCGGGTGGTCGATGCCCAGCATGTCGTGGAGCACATCACAGAAGGCAAGATAACGGTCGCGTTCCCCGATGTAGGCGAAGGGGCTGTCGGCAACAATCCAGAAATTTCCCGTGTGCAGGATGTAAGGCGCCTCGCCGCCGTCCTGATCGACGGCCACCGCCGGGACGCTGACCCGCGCGGAGTTGGTTACGGTCATGTAAGTGAATTGCCGGCTGTCTTTGCCTAACAGGTAGCCGCGATATCGCACCTGGTTGAACCGGTTGCTCTGTAATACTCCATTCAGGCGCAACCCCAGCTTCCGGTCTTCGCCGTGGCTCAAGAACTTGTCGGCGCCGTAGCCCAGCCAAACGAGCAGGGAAGTGCGGGCCCGGGCATCGCTCAAAAGGGCGGCCGGCCATTTCGTTTTCTCCGACCCGCCGACCACGAAGACCGCCTCATAATGCGCCATGCTGCCGGGCCGGTACTCCTCGAGCGGTTGCAAAGCGGCATGATAGCCAAAGTGTCCGAGCAGGTTGGCGACGTGCAGTCCGTCGGCCTCGCCCTCGTGCAGTCCCAGGGCCGTGCCGTCGTACAGGATCAGGGCCCGGTGCGCGCGCTCGTTAGCTCCGGCGGCGAATGCGCTGGCGGCAAGCAGCAGAATTCCAAAAAGCAGAGCGCCCCAGGGCAGCTTTGGCCGCCGGCCGGACGCCGCGGCGCGCGCGCAGAGCCGCGTACGCAACTGCGGGCCGGAGCGGCGCAACTTTGGCGCCGCCGTAAGCCCGCGGTCTCCGGCCGCGGCCGCCACCGTGCTTCCCAGGCCGATCATGGCACGCGCGCCTCCGCGAAGCGTTCCGTCTTGGCCCAAACCCGCCGGCGGCGAAGCACCACGTCATCGATGAACGCGCAGAAGACAACCAGCAGCCAGAGCTGGCAATACGTGAAGTAGCCAATGGCAACCAACAGCAGGTTTCCGAAAGAATCTTCGCCTTCCTCGCGCGACAACGCGATTCCGACTTCCAGCATGAACAACAGGAAGGCCAATACCCAGACCTTGGAGTAAGGGCCAAGGGCGTGAAGCGAGACCCATCCCAGCCCGGCCAGCACGAACAGCACATCGGATATGGCGATGGCGGCGCATACCAGGTAATACAGAACCAGCGTGTAAAACAGTTCCAGGGCCAGGACGCGGGGACGCAGCCGCCACAAACGCAGGGCATGCTTCAGCAGAACGTAATTGTGCCCGCGCGCCCAGCGTCTGCGCTGCCGGAACCAGGTGCCCAGCCGTTCCGGCTCCTGTTCCCACGTAACCGCGCGGGGCACGAAACGAATACGGCGTCCGGTTTCGTAAATGCGGATCGTCAACTCCGCGTCCTCGGTCAAAGCGTTGCGGTCCCAGCCGCCCACTTGATTCAGCACTTGACGGCGCAGCACGAAATTCGTGCCCGGCAAGCTCGTAACCCCGAGCAGCGCCCACCGCCCTGCCTGCACGATCCATTGGAAGGCCAAGCCTTCGACATTGATGAAACGTGTGAGCAGGTTCTGACGGCGATTCAAAGTCCGGAATTTTCCCACCGCGCCGGCCAGGTCAGGGTCAGACACCATGGCCGCCACCAGCGCCCGCAGCGAGGCTGGCTCCGGGCGGTTGTCGGCGTCGTAAATGGCGATCAATTCATGCTTGGCAGCGGCCACTGCGGCGGTCAGAGCCATGGACTTGCCTTGGCCCGATAACGACGGGGGCACGGGCAGGCAGCGGACGCGCCGGTCCCGGCGGGCAAACTGGGTGACAATGGCGCCGGTATCATCGGTGCTGCCGTCGTCTACGATAATGATTTCAAGCTGCTTGCGGGGGTAATCCAGGGCGCAAAGATGCTCGAGGGTGCGGGCGATCACCTTGGCTTCATTGCGCGCGGGCACCAGAATGGAAACCGGCGGCCAGACGGCGCCGGGGGGAAGTTCCGTGCCGATCCAGGCATTCCGCCGGCTATAGTTGAATCCGGCGATAAACAGTGCGAGCTGATAAGCGATCATGAACCAGATGATCGCCGCGGAGGCGACAAAAAGCGCATCCAGCCATAGGTATGAGTACATATCCTCTGCCGTGAATCAACGCGCGGGAGAACTTGGCCCTCAGCAGACCGCACGCTGGTCGAACCGCATTTTCTAACCCCTTGCCGTTCAACGAGCAAGCTGAATTTGGGTACTAATTCAGGTTAGCACGAATTCGCTTCCCCGGGGACGCCCTGCGCCATGCGAGCGCAAGCGGCGGCGGGCTCGCTGGAGACTTCTCCCGGCCAACTCGGCGCCAACGCTCCCTGGGGATTTCGCTGCCACAGAATTTGTGCAGCTTGTTGGAAGTTGGGGGTATAATCCTGCCGTCCTGGTTAGTTAAGTCTTTGGTCCCCGGTCTGGGAGACAAGCGTGGGAACGAGAGGGGCGGCTGCGCTAAGGCGGTCCCATCCGCGGCTGAATCCTGTGCTTTCCGAGTTTGGGCGGGTCCCGGAATCTTCGCTAAGGCGGCATAGCATGGCGCGCGAACATAACGCATTCCCCTTGAAAATATTCGCTGCGGCACGCCGGATAATGGTGATTTTCGGCACAGCGTCATTGTTGTTCTTGGCTGCTTGCGGTGGAACCGGCGGTAGCGGCGGCAGCGCCGGCAGCAATGGCGGAGGGAGTAACCCCTCCCAGTCGCCAACCATCGTGTCGGTGTCGGTATCGTGCAATCCGGCTGCGGTCGAGATTGGGCAGACCTCGCAATGCACGGCAGCGGTGATGGGAACGGGAAACTACAATTCGGCAGTTAACTGGAGCGCGAGCACAGGGAGCATTAATTCTTCGGGATTGTTCACTGCGCCTGGCATCGCTGGCTGGGTGACTATCACCGCGGCGTCGGCGCAAGACAACACCAAGTTCGGGACGGAACAACTCATAGCGGGGCCGCAAGGCCAAGTGGTTTTGACTCCGGCAATGGTCAGCATTCCTGAAGGGGGCGCGCAGACGTTCAGCGCGACTGTGATAGGCGATAGCGGCGGTGTCGCCTGGGCGGTGCAAGAAGGCTCAGCCGGGGGAACCATCGCGCAATCGTCAGGTACGTCTGCCATTTATTTGCCTCCCAGCGCCACCGGCACATTTCACGTGGTGGCAGCCAGCGTGGATTTTCCGGCGGATAGTTCTACCGCTATTGTGACCGTTGGTCCGGCGGTGGCGCTGACCTTGATCACTTCCCTGGACCGGCCGCTCAGCTTGATCCAGGCCAGCGATGGCAATTTCTACGGAACCGATCTGTATGGGGGCACTGCAGTGTGCTACTACGACATCATGGATATTTACGGCTGCGGCAGTATCTTCAAGACGGATGTGGCGGGTAATGTGACCGTCCTGTATTCGTTTCCCGGCTTGTCGCCTCCTCGCGCATCGGGCATTTACTCCCTTCTGATGCAAGGCAGCGACCGAAATTTTTACGGAGTTAGTGATCTCAGCGGAACCGGAGGCTGCGTGGACCAGTTGGAAGAAGTTACCGGCTGCGGCACTACCTTCAGGATGGACGACTCGGGAGACCTAGTTGTTCTGCATTCGTTTAGCGGCGCTGACGGGCTGGATCCGAACGGAGCACTTATCCAAGACGTGAATGGCCACTTTTATGGAACTACCGAATACGGGGGAGGCGGAGCCTGCACTGCATCCTATGCCGAGGGAGGATTTTCGGGCTGCGGCACGGTTTTCCAGATGGATTCTTTGGGAAATGTGAATGTCTTGCACGAGTTTACCGGGACTGATGGAGAAGATCCAGGCAGTCTGATCCAGGGTAGTGATGGGAATCTTTACGGGACACTTAGTGGGGGGTCCTCGAACTGCTCGGGGGGGTGCGGCTCAATTTTTAAGATGGATGTTTTCGGAAATTTCACCGTTCTGCACTCATTTACTGGCGCGGATGGGGCATACCCCAGCGTTCTGATTCAGGGCTTCGATGGATATTTTTACGGGATAGGAGGCGCCACTTTCTTTAGGATGGATCCTTTGGGAAATGTCACCGTACTCCATTCGTTTTCCGGACTCGATGGGCTGTATCCCAGCAGCCTGATCCAGGGGGCTAATGGGGACTTCTACGGAACGACCCTGGAAGGTGGCACGGCGAACAACTGTGCTCCCTTATGCGGCACGGTTTTTAAGATTGACGCCGTCGGGAATCTTACCGTTCTGCATTCGTTCTCCAGCCCCGAAGGAGGGGCGCCCAGCGGTCCATTGATTCAGGGGACGGGTGGCGAATTTTATGGAACCATGGCCAAGGCGTACACTCCTTTTGCTGGGGCGCCGTTCCGCCTTGGAGCTTCCTACGCTGGAAATCCTATCCTAGTCGACAACTTCACCTCCGATTCGGGAGGATTGAGAACCAACCTGTGGACGACAAGCTCTGACTTTCTGACTTCCCTGGCGGCCGCGGCAGCTTCTCCATCGGCTTCGTTTGTGGCTCCGCAGTTGCACTTTGACCGCAGCGGCATGGAGATGTTTGGGGTAGCCGGTGCCTCCGAGTTTGCCGGAGTGCAATCGGTGGCAACATTTACTCCTCCCTTCAGCTTGAGCGCTACCGTAGAGGGAACCGCTGCCAACGGAGCGCCGTTCGATCTTCTTCTGGTGAGCAACGGCCTTTCCCAATGGCTGGATGTGCAGGGGAACCTCAATAGTGCGGATGGATCGCAGTATGGCATCCGAGTGAACTACACCGGAAGCGGAGAGCCGCTTTCTTCGCCCGGAGAGGTGCTGTACACAACTCCCGGCACCGGGGTCTCCTACACTGTAACTCTTGCTGTCAATGCCGGCGGGAACGGGTCTGTAACGGTCTCCTCAGGAGGAAACGAGCTTGCTTCCCAGAGCAACTTGCAGGTAGGAAACGGCCCCTTCTACGTCGTGTTGGGACAATTAGAAAGTGAACCGCCCACCTTGGGGCCGAACGCAGCCGTCTGGCAGTCCATTCATATCGGCAACAGCACGAACTAGAGTCCACCGCGGTCTTCGGTAGTTGGCCGTTGATCGCCGCCCCGCCCAGCAGTGGGTAGGTGTGGGCGATTTACTGCCCACCTTCCCCTTCCGGGCGAAATGGCAATCATGGCCCGCCTGCTTTCCCGTTTTGGAACCACCAAAGTCTTGGCAGATCATCGTACTCCCGGCCAGCGTACTTTAGTAACCGTTTTCACACAAAAACGGTGCAGCTATCGCCCTTTTCTGCCGATGTGCAGATCAAACCGAAGTATGTGAAGTGCGCTGCCGGAGCAAGACCGCTATGTCCGTGATCCGCGGATTTTCGGGCCTGCCGGCAAAGGCGCACGCAACTGCTGCGGCGTGAGCACGGGGAGTGGAGGAGCCATGCGAAGCATCCGAGCCGCCGTCTTTATAGTAACCGGCATTTTGATTCTCCTGGGAACGACGGAATTTGCGTCCGCGCAGTTGGCAGGCGATCCGGCGCGTCCGCAGATTGTTCAGCCCATTGACGAAACGCAGCGCGTGACGCTGCCGGGCAATACACACCGGCTGGCGCGTCCGCAGTTCGACGTGGGCGCGGCGCCCGACAGCCTGCAACTCGATCATATGTTGCTGGTGCTGAAGCGCGCGCCGGAACAGCAGGCGGAGTTGGATCGCCTGGTACAAGAGCAGCAGACGCCGGATTGGCCGAACTATCACCAGTGGTTAACGCCGGCGCAGTTTGGCGAGCGTTTTGGCGCCGCGGATGAAGACGTCCGGCAGCTAACCGGCTGGCTCCAGTCGCATGGATTCGCCGTGGAGCAAGTGCCCGCCGGCAAGGGCGTAATTCAGTTCTCGGGCACGGCGGGAGAGGTGCGGGAAGCGCTGCATACCGCCATACATAAGTACGCCGTGAACGGGGGAGAATACTGGGCCAATGCCGGCGATCCTCAAATTCCCGCCGCGCTCAGCCCGGCGGTCTCCGGAGTGGTGAATCTCAACGGCTTCTTTGCGCAACCGCAGCACGTGCGCTCGCCGCAGACATTTCCCGTGCCCGCCGGAAGCGGGCCGCAGCCGGGCTACAGCCTCGGGTGGTACTACACCGCCATGGCGCCCGCGGACTTTCAACTGATCTACAATACGACTCCGCTTTATCAGTTGGGTATTACCGGCAGCGGCGCGACCATTGGCGTGGTCGGGCGCTCCAACATCAACGCGCAGGACGTCGCCGATTTCCGGCGTGTCTTTGGCATCTCCGGCGGCTCCTTCCGGGTGATCGTCAACGGCGCAAATCCGGGCGATCTGGGCGGAGGAGAGGAATTGGAAGCCGTCCTGGACAGTTCCTGGGCGGGCGCCGCGGCCCCGGGCGCCAACATCATTCTCGTGGTCTCCGCATCCACCCAGACGGCCGATGGGACGCTGCTCTCCGAGCAGTACATAATCAACAACAACCTCGCGGACGTAATGACCGAAAGCTTCAGCCTGTGCGAGGCGGACGTTACGTCCGCCACTGCCCAGTATTTGTCGGGACTGGCAGAAGAGGCGGCTGGCCTGGGTATCAGTTATGTAGTCTCCGCCGGCGACTCCGGTTCTTCGGGGTGCGACTCCGATGCGGCGGCGGTAGCCACGGGACCGTTATCGGTAAATGTGTTGGGTTCGTCTCCTTATACAACCATGGTCGGCGGCACCGAGTTCGATCCCAACGTGGGCACAGGCCCGTATTGGTCGGAAAGCGACACCAGTCCGTACTATCAGTCGGTGCTGAAGTATATTCCGGAGAACGTTTGGAACCAAAGCTGCACCGCCTCTTCCTCCGCGTGCAGCGGCAGGAGCCCCAACATTGTGGCCGGCGGCGGCGGCGTGAGCCAATATTTCAGCAAGCCGTCATGGCAGACCGGAGTGACGGGCATTCCGAATGACAATGCCCGCGACGTGCCGGACGTTGCGCTTACGGCATCGGCGGCGATACTGCCGTACCTGCTATGTGTCGACGGTGGTTGTATCCAGAGCCAGGCGACCCCGGCATTCACCGGCGTGGGCGGGACCTCGGCGTCAGCGCCCGCGTTTGCCGGGATATTGGCCTTGGTGAAGCAAAAGGCGGGCGCGCGGCAGGGACTGGTCAACCCCACGCTCTATCAAATGGCCGCCGCCGAGCAGCTTTCCAGTTGCGATGCCTCCACCGGCGCCCCGGCCGCGAACTGCGTGTTCAATGATGTGACGGTGGGCAATAACTCGGTTCCCGGCGGGCAGGGCTATGGAACCACCAACCAATATACGGCCGGCGCCGGCTATGATCTGGCTACCGGCTTAGGTTCGGTTAACGTTGCCAATCTCGTTGAGCAATGGGGGGCGGGCGACGGCCCCTCCCCTATCCTTAGCCCGGGCACAGTGAATTTCGGCACCCTGCAAGCAGGGAATAGCGGGACCAACATCGTGACCCTTACCAATGCCGGAACGGGCGCATTGACGATCACGAGTATTGCTTTCACCGGCGCGAACGCGAACCTGTTCAGCCAGACCAACAATTGCGGCAGCAGCTTGGCTGGCGGCGCCAAATGCACGATTTCCGTCACCTTCAAGCCGAACGCACGGGGTTCCTTTGCCGCCTCTCTGGCGGTGACCGATAATGCGGCCAACAGTCCGCAAACCATGGCGCTCGCCGGCGCGGGCTTGGCGGCGCAGGTCTCGCTGAGCCTGCCCGCCATAGCGTTTGGCAGCCAGGCAGTGGGGAAAACCAGTGCCCCGCAGACCGTGACGCTAACCAATACCGGTAACGCGGTGCTGGGGATTGCCGCCATTACGCTCGCCGGAGCCAACCCGCAGGTCTTCGGCAAGAGCACCACATGCGGAACCAGTCTGAACGCCGGCAGCAGTTGTTCCATCTCTCTGGCGTTTACGCCCACAGCCGCTCAAACTTTCAACGCCACGCTCATGGTCACGGATAACGCCACGGGCAGCCCACAGAGCGTGAGCTTGAGCGGGACGGGAGGGATGCCCACCCTGACGTTGTCTACCGCAGCCCTGAACTTCAGCTACCAGTTGATGGGCATATCCAGCCCGGCGCAAACTGTGACTCTGAGCAATACGAGCGCGGTGCCGTTAAGCATTGCGAGTATTGCGGTCACTGGGACCAATGCGAGTTCCTTCGCGCAGAGCAACACCTGCGGAAGCTCGGTCAGTGCGGGCGCGAAGTGTACAATTTCGGTGACCATCCGGCCGGTAGTGGCCGGCGCCTTGAAGGCGGCGCTGACCATCACGGACAACGCCGCCGGCAGTCCGCAGAGCGTCAGTCTGAGCGGGACGGGAGCCCTGCCCACCGCGGCGGTGTCGCCCGCGACGCTGAGCTTCAGTTCGCAGACGGTGGGTGCGGGCAGCGCGGCACAGACCGTGACTCTGACCAACACCAGCGCGGTGCCCTTGAGCGTCGCGAGCATCGCCATCACCGGGAGCGGCGCGAGTTCCTTCGCGCAGACGAACACCTGCGGAACCTCAGTCAATGCGGGCGCGAAGTGTACCATCTCGGTCACTTTCCGGCCGGCGGCGGCCGGCAGCCTGAAGGCGGTCCTGACGGTCACGGATGACGCCACCGGCGGCCCGCAGAACGTCAGCCTGAGCGGCACGGGAGCCCTGCCTACCCTGACGTTGTCGGCGGCAGCCCTAAGCTTCGGCTCGCAAAGCGTGAGTGCGTCGAACATCGCGCAAACCGTGACGCTGAGAAACACAAGTGCGGGGCCCCTGAGCATTGCCGGCATAGCCATTACCGGAGCCAACGCGAAGTCCTTCATCGAGAACAATACCTGCGGAAAGGCGGTGAGCGCGGGAGCCAGTTGCACGATCTCGGTGTCTTTCCAGCCGGCCATCGGGGGCGCCAACAGCGCGGCCCTGGTGATTACGGACAACGCCGCGAACAGCCCGCAAAGCGTGGCGCTCAGCGGCACGGAAATGTTGAGTGATTTCACGATTGCGGTTTCGCAAACGCCACAAACCATCAATTCGGGCACCAGCGTCAGCTTCCCCGTCACCATCACTCCGGTCAGCGCCAACAGCGGAACGGTTTCGCTCAGCGCTACCGCCTTGCCCGGCGGGGCCACCGCGAGTTTCAGTCCCGCGTCGATCAGCGGTGCAGGCAGCTCCACATATACCGTGGTCACTGAGACCGGTGTTCTCTCCGGGACCTACCCTATGCAGGTGACCGCCACCAATGGGAGCTTCACGCACACGGCGATAGCAACCATGGTGGTCAATGGCGCCACCAATTTCTTCCTTGCCTTCCCGACTACGTTGGCCACCCTGAACGCGGGGGACAGCGCGAGCTATGCGATCAGTACGGTTGGCTCCAGCGTGCCGCTAACGTTGACGGTGGGCGGACTGCCCGCCGGCGTGACGGCCAGCTACAGCCCCACGCCACTCACTGTGCCGGGATATACCTGCCTTACGGTAGCTACCAGCACTTCCACCCCGGTGGGTACATACACTTTGACGCTGACAGCTACCAACGGCACCATTGTCCGTAGCGCTAATCTAACGCTGGTGGTCAAACCCGCCGGCTTTACGGTTGCAGTGTCGCCGTCGTCACAGACGGTGAATGTAGGAGGCGACAGCACTAGCTATACCGTAACGGTCGGCGGTGCCGGCGGGGGCAAGGTCTGGTTGGCGCTCAGCGGCCTCCCGCCCGGGACTTCGGGTGGCATTGAACCGCCGTTCATGACTGGTTCCGGATGGGCGAACATGATGATGGCCACCAGCGCTTCCACCCCGGCAGGGGTTTATCCGCTGACCATCACTGCCGAAGACGGTAATCTGATAACCACCGCCACGGCAACTTTGGTGGTAGGCGCCTCGGGTGATTTCTCTATTTTAGCCTCACCCGCGGGAGAAGCCACAGTTGCGGGCAGCAGCGCCAACTTCGCGGTGCAGGTGGGCGTCGTCGCCGGTTCCGGGGAAACTGTGTCGCTAAGCGCCAGCGGTTTGCCGTCGGGAGCCACGGCAAGCTTCAGCCCCCGGTCGTTTACCGGCTCGGGGACCTCATCGGTCACGATCGCCACCAGCGGCTCGACTCCGGCGGGGAGCTATACGCTCACCTTTAGTGGAAACAACGGAATCCAGACCCACGCGTCCACGGCGAGCCTGCTGGTCATGGCTGCGAGTGATTATTACTTCCAAGTGTCGCCCAACGCGCAAAGTGTGGCGAAAGGAGGAACGGCCACCTATGGGATGGTCGTCGGCGAGGCCAGCGGCCCGGTGTCGTTCTCGGCCGCAGGGCTGCCCGCTGGGGCTGCGGTCAGCTTCAGTCCCGCCTCGATAACGGGCTCGGGGACGGCGGTGGCTTCCGTCATCACTAGTAGCTCCACACCGTCAGGGACTTATGCCCTGACGTTTACCGCGAGCGGCAGCGGCGGAAATCACACCGCGGCCGCAACTTTGGTGGTTGGTACGGTCCCGGGAACGGATTTCACAATCGGAGTGGTGTATCCAACGCTGACCGCCACTCCAGGCGAGCCTATGGCATTTATGGTGCAGATAGGCCTGCCCCCGAACCCCTCCGGAGCTGTGCTGTTGACGGCTTCCGGTTTGCCTCCCGGCGCTACGGGCACGTTTAATCCGGCCGCCGTGAGCAGTTCGGGAACGGTGAACTATAGCATTATCACAACCAGTACGACGCTGCCGGGGACGTATGCCATGACGTTCAGCGGCATCAGCGGAAGCTATGTGCACAGCGCCGGCGCAACCATGGTGGTTCTTGCTAACGGAGACTACTACGTTATGGCGTCGCCGGCCACTCAATCCGTCATAGCTGGGAACAGCGCCACTTATGAGATAGACATATACGGCGGAAGTCAGACGGTATGGTTCTCCACCACCGGGTTGCCCGCAGGCGCCTCCGCGGTCTTTAGCCCGGGTCTGGTCACGGGCGGCGGAGCTACGTGGGTTACGGTCAGCACCGGCACTTCGACTCCCGCAGGCACTTACCCCCTGACGTTTACCGCGAGCAACGGAACCACTACGCACACGGCCACGGCGGTGCTGGTGGTTACCGCCGTGGGCAGCTTTACCATCGCGGTGTCGCCCTCCTCGCAGACGGCCAGCATAAGCGGCAGCACCAGCTATAGCTTCACTGTATATGGCGCCAGCGGGAACGTATCACTTACGCTAAGTGGTCTTCCGGGGGGAGCTTCGGCCGCCTTCAGTCCGCCGTCTCTAAATGGCTCGGGATCGGGCGTTCTTGACCTGGCCACTGGTCCCTATACCGTGCCTGGGACCTACACCCTGACCATCACGGCCACCAACGGCAGCCTGAAGGCCACGGCCACGGCGAGCCTGGTGGTGACGTCATCGGCCAATTAAGGATGCTGCCTCGCGGTCGGCAATCCAAAGTAGATTGCCGGCCGCGGGGCGGATCAATTGGGCAGGAAAAGTTTCGGGAAGATAGGGGCCCTTAACTACGTTCCGCAGGACCTCAGCCTTTTGCCTCCCGGTAACGAGAAAGGCGATGCTGCGCCCGCGGTTGAGCAGTGGCGCTGTCATCGTAATCCGCCACGCCTTTAGCTCACCCACGAAGTCGGCGGCTACCAGCCGGTCTGCTTCCTGCACCAGCGGGGAGCCGGGAAACAGGGAAGCGGTGTGCCCGTTTGTGCCCAGCCCCAGGAAGATCAAGTCGAAACACGGAATCCCGTGTTCCTCAGCGAAAGCCCGGCGGATGCTTTTTTCGTACGCGGCCGCAGCCTCGGGCGGCGGATGTAGCTGTGTGGGGACCGGATAGATGTTGGCCGCGGGCAGCGGCACATGGTCGAGAAGGGCTTCCCGCGTCATGCGGAAATTGCTGCCGGCATCGTCCGGGGACACATAGCGCTCGTCGCTCCAAAAGATCTCCACGTTTTTCCAGGGAACTTTCAAGCTCCGGGAAACAGACGCCAATAGCTCGTAAGTGCGCTGAGGGGTAGAACCGCCGGAGAGCGCCGCCCGGAAATACCCGCGCGCGGCTACGGCCTGCGTCGCCAGGGAAATGAACAAGCCGGCCGCCCGAGCCGCCACCTCTTCGGCATCAACACACGCCCACAGCCCCGGAATCACTTCCTCCGCCTTGGAGATGGAATCCACGTTTGCCTTTCCCGCCGCGCGAGACCTGCGCTCCGCCCGGCTATGTCGCGCGGCGAACGGCGGGCAGCAGTTCCCGCCAGCAACGATAGTTGCTGCCGATGAGATCCTCCGCGGCAGCAGGCCCATGGCTTCCCGCCGCATAGTTGGGAAAAACCGGCGGCGGCAATTGGGTCCAGGCCTCTTCGATGGGGCTGACAATGCGCCATTCCGCTTCCACTTCGTCGCTGCGGATAAACAGAGTCAAGTCGCCCCGCATGGCGTCGAGCAACAGGGTTGTGTAGGCTTCCGGAAGCGCGGCGCTGAAGGCTGTCCGGTAACAGAACTCGGCCCGCACCGGAACGGTCTGCATGGGCGTCCCCGGTCTCTTGGCGTCAAATTGCAAAGCAATGCCTTCATCGGGCTGGATCCCCAGGGTGATGACGTTCGGTTCAATCTGCTCGACCGGCGTGAGCGCGAATAAAGCCTGCGGCGTCCGCTTGAAATGCACGCGGATTTCCGTCATGCGGCGCGGAAGCCGCTTTCCGGTGCGCACGAAAAACGGAACGCCTGCCCAGCGCCAATTGTCCAGATAAAATTCGAGGGCCACGTAAGTTTCCACCAGGGAGTTGGGATTGACGCCCGGTTCCTGGCGGTATCCCGGCGCCGGGCGGCCATCGGCTTGTCCCGGCCCATACTGGCCGCGCACCGTGCGGCGGGCCACGTCTTCGAGGCGCATGGGGCGGATGGAGCGGAATACCTGCACCTTTTGCTCGCGGACGGAATCGGCATCGAAAGCGACCGGCGGCTCCATGGCGGTCAAGGCAATCAGTTGCAACAGATGGTTGGCCACCATGTCGCGCAAGGCGCCGGTTTCCTCGTAAAAAGCGGCGCGGTTTTCCACGCCCACCGTTTCGGCGGCGGTGATTTCGACGTAATCCACATAGTGGCGGTTCCATATGGGTTCAAATAGGGAGTTGCCAAATCGGAACACGAGGAGGTTTTGTACCGTCTCCTTGCCGAGATAGTGATCGATGCGGTATACGCTGTGTTCGTCGAAGGCCCCCAGGACGGTGGTATTGAGCGCCCGGGCGCTTTCGGCATCGCGTCCGAAGGGCTTCTCCAGCACAATGCGCGACCAGCCGAAGGGATCGCGGTTCAGGCCGGCCGCACGCAGGTTCTCGACAATGGGAGTTGCCGCGGTGGCGGGAATGGAAAGATAAAAGAGATGATTGCCGCTGGCGCCGCGTTGGCGCATGTCCTGCAGCCCGGCGCCGAGCTGGCGATGAAACGCCACCTCGTGAGGGTCGCCGGTCATGTAGAAAAGGTGCTTCTCAAATTGCTCCCAGCGCCCGCTGTCGAATGCGCGGGCGTCCGCGGATGCCGCCACCGCCCGGCGCATTTGCGCGCGGAATTCCTCGGTGGTCATGGGCGTGCGCCCGGTTCCCAGCACGTCGAAATGCGGATGCATGCAGCCGGCGCAAGCCAGGTCCCAGAGGGCGGGAAGCAATTTGCGGCGGGTCAGGTCGCCGGAGGCCCCGAAGATTACCAGCAAACAGGGGTCGGCCTGTGGCAGCGTATTACTTGTGGTCCCTTCCACCGCCAGATTGGTTTGGATCACGGTGCTCATAGGGCCTCGCGCTGCCGGTTTGGGTTCCGGTCTCAATTCCCGCAATCCGATAACCACCGGAAAACCTGCAAAAGCCGGCCGCCCTAGCGTGAGATGACAATACCACAGCGGGCGGACCACGAAAAAAAGAAGCACAGCAGGAGGGGTAGTTCCCGCTGTGCTGTTCGCGGCCGGCCGAGACCTCGAACTGCCTCGGGGGGTGGTTGCGAGGCCGTCGTGAAGAGGCTCGTTGTTGATTTCCAGGTTAGTCGGGACAGGTTTCAATCAGGTTGCAAAATCGTTAATAGTTGATGAATTCCCGCCGTCACGAAAAACTGGACACCGGAAGGGGGAAACTTACGGGTTCCTGGTCCTTGTACTGAAGCTGGTAGAGTTTCCAGTAGAGCCCGCGTTTGGCCAGCAACTCCTGATGGGCGCCCATCTCGCGTAGCTTGCCCTTGTGCAGCACGACAATATTGCTGGCGCGCTGGACGGTGGAGAGGCGGTGGGCGACGATCAGCGAGGTGCGGCCTTCCACCAGGCGGCCCAAAGCCTCGCGCACGCGAAATTCGGTTTCGGTATCGACGCTGGAGGTGGCTTCGTCGAGCACGAGGATTTTGGGGTCATGCGCCAGCGCGCGCGCGAAGGAGATAAGCTGCTTCTGGCCGGTGGAAAGCGTGCTGCCGCGCTCCCGCATGGGTTCGTGGAAGCCGCCCGGCAGGGTGCGAATGAAATCGGCGATATTGACCTCTTCCGCGGCCTGTTCCACCTCTTCGCCTCGTATCCAGCCGGTTCCCAGCTTGATGTTTTCCTCGATGGTGCCGGAAAACAGGAACGGATCCTGCAAGACCACCCCAAAGCGGCGGCGCAATTCCGTCAGCGCGATCTCGCGGATGTCGATGCCGTCGATGCGTATCGCTCCCCGTTGCACATCGTAGAAACGCAACAGCAGGGAGATCAAGGTAGTCTTGCCGGCGCCGGTATGGCCCACGATGGCCACGGTCTGGCCCGGCTCAATGGTGAAAGTGACATCGCGCAGGACCCATTCGGGCTCGCCCGCGGTCCCGGGGATTTCGGGAGCGGCTCCCGCCGGGGCGGAAGCGGGGGCGGCGCCTCCGCGGTACGCGAACCAGACGTGATCGAACTCGATGCGGCCGAGGCCGGCCGGGGACTTCGGGTGCACCGGCGAGGTGATCTCAACCGGGGTATCGAGCAATTTGAAGATGCGCTCACTGGAGGCCATCGCCGACTGCAGGATGTTGTATTTCTCGCTCAGGTCCTGAATGGGCCGGAAGAAGCGTTGCGCATACTGAATGAACGCAGCCAGCACGCCGATGGTCGTCAGGTGGCGAAGCGTTTGCCCGCCGCCGAACCAGATCACCAAAGCGATGGCCGCCGAGGACAGAATTTCCACCACCGGGTAATAGAGCGCATAGGCAAAGATGGCGTCTTTAAAAGCCTCCATATGCGTGCGGTTGATCTTTTCGAAATTCTCGTGTGCCCGCCTTTCGCGGTTGAAGAGCTGCACCACCACCATGCCGCTCACGTGCTCTTGCAGATAAGCGTTGATCCGGGCAATGGCCACGCGAATACGCCGGTAGGAATCGCGCACTTCGTCGCGAAACCGGATGGTAGCCACGGCAATCAGCGGCAGCACCGAAAAGGTGATAAGCGCCAGCCGCCAATTCATGCGCAACATGATCGCCATGATCCCGGCCAGCACGAACACGTCCTCGAAAATGGAGACCACGCCGGAGGTGAACATCTCGTTCAGGGCATCCACGTCGCTGGTGACGCGAGTCACCAGGCGGCCCACCGGGTTGCGGTCGAAATAGCCGATGTGCATTTGCTGCAGCCGCCCGAAAATCTGGGAACGCAGGTCGAACATGACCTTTTGGCCCGTCCACTGCATCAAGTAGGTCTGGGCAAACTCCAACACGAAGATGAGGGCCAAAGCGGCGCAAAACACGGTTCCCAACTGCGTGATGCCGGTCAGCGGGTGGGGCGAAAGCCACCGCGCCGGGAAAGAGTGCGCGGTCCGGGCAGGAGCCAGATAACGGTCCAAGGCCACTTTGGTCAGATACGGGGTAAGGACGTCGCACCCGGATTTAAGCACGATGGCCGCCACGGCCAATACGACTTGGAACGCATACGGCCGCAGATACGTCAGCAGCCGCTTCATTAAGCGGCTGTCATACGCTTTGCCGAGAACTTCTTCTTCGTGTGAAGATTTGGCCGCCATCTGTCCCCATTTTAGATGGCGGAAGTGGGCCGTGCGGAGCGATAAAGAGGAGAAGCAGCCCCTCTATTCCGGGCAGCGAGAATCGCTCGCTCTTTGACCGAACTGAAGCCGCCACGCCTAAAATGACGTGTGGTCCCCGGTATTTACATTTCGGTTCCGTTCTGCCGTTCCAAGTGCAGCTATTGCAATTTTGCGTCCGGCGTCTTCGGCCAGGCGCTGTACGGGAAATACGTGGAACGGCTGCTCGAAGATATCCGGCAGGCGGAAGCCACGGCGGCGGAGATGGGCGGTCAGTTCGACCGGACGGCCGATACGGTTTATCTGGGCGGAGGCAGCCCCACTTTGTTGGAGCCGGATCAAGTGAAGGCCATTTTCACCGCCTTGCGGGAAACCTTCACCTTCGCGCCGGAGCCTGAGATTACGGTGGAGTGCGCGCCGGGCACGCTCGCTCCAGCCATGCTGGAGGCGCTGCTGCAGTGCGGCGTAAACCGGGCCAGTCTAGGGGTGCAGTCGTTTGTGGATGAGGAGACCCGCGCCGTCGGCCGGCTGCACACGCGTGCCGCCGCCCGGGACGATATCCGGCGCCTGCGCGCGGCCGGGGTCTGCAACTTGAATGTTGACCTGATTGCCGGCCTGCCCCATCAGACGGCGCAAAGCTGGGCTTTCTCCCTGGACGAAGTGATTGCCGCCGAAGCCCCGCATGTTAGCGTGTACATGCTGGAGGTGGACCAGGACTCGCGGCTGGGCAAGGAAGTCATGGCCGGCGGCAGGCGCTATCATGCGCACTTTGTGCCTGACGACGGGTTGACCGCCGATCTCTATCTGCAAGCCTGTGAGCGCCTGGAGGCGGCGGGAATTTGCCAGTATGAAATTTCGAACTTCGCCCGGCCCGCCAGGGAATCCAGGCACAATCTGAAATATTGGACCCGCCAGCCGTATCTGGGATTCGGCCTGGATGCGCACTCCTTCCTGCCCGTGCGAAAGAGGGCAAGCGGGACCAGCCGCGAGTCGGCGCCGGAAGCGTCAAAATTTCAAATTTGTGATTTGCCTTCGGGCCCGGATTGCGGCTTGCCTTCTCACTCCCATCGCGCCGCTTCCCCTTGCCCGGATGCCGCCGAGGCTGTGCGATTTGCGACTGCGGATTCTTTGGAGGATTATCTGGCGGCGGTCCCGCGGCTGCTCACTCAGGTGTCTCCCGGCGCGGCCCGCGAGGAATGCTTTTTTCTGGGGCTGCGCCTCAATCGGGGGGTTGAGTTGCATGAGCTGGCGCGCGAATGCGGCCTGCCGGTGCAACTGGGCGCCATCCTGGCCGAACTTCAGCGGGACGGATTGATTGAGTACGACCGCGAACGGGAAGTGGTGCGCTTGAGCCAGCGGGGACGCCTTCTCTCGAATGAAGTGTTTGCGCGATTTCTCGCTTAACCGGCTCCGGCGCCATGCCGTTCCAGCAAGCGGCGCCGGGGCTGGCCAACCGGAATGCCGGAGGTAGCGGGCGTGTTCCCTGGAACCGGTTATTGCGCGCGTGCTAACCGCAGGCTATGCGGGCACCATTTGCCCGGCGTCTGCCATTGAATTATGGAGTGGGAGCATTCAAACGACATATGGGCTACTCCAGTTGCTTGGGTTGGGGAAGGGGGCAGGTTTGGGTTACAATTACGTACTTAGGCTGCCTGTTGGGGTTTCCCCCTACAAGGGCGTGATCGATTTAGTTCCTGGGCTCCAGAGATCATGAAATTTGTAAGTGTACGGAGGATTGTGCATGTCAAAAAACCAGTTGTTCAATGTTCGAGTTGCATTGGCGTTCGTAGCGCTGGCCGCGATAGTTACGCTAACGTCCTCCATTGCGCCAGCGCAGGAGACCGCTCCCAGGGCGGATATTTTTGGGGGATATTCGTGGCTGCATCCGGGCGGCAGTGTGGCGATTACCGGACCGCCGGGACCAACGCTGGGCACGGCTGCCGCGTTTAATCTCGGCGATTACATGCGGGGTTTTGATTTTGCGGCTGCCTGGAATTTTGATAAGTGGGTAGCCTTGGAAGGCGATGTGGGCCGGCATTATTGCGGCGACGTGTCGATTAAGTCCGGATTTCCGCCAAGCAATGCTATCCCCACGACCAGCGGAGTGTGCCTGTCACCCGACATTGGCACCCTGATGGCGGGGCCCCGGCTGACCTTAAGATCCACGCATTTATCGCCCTTCGTGCACCTGCTGGTTGGCGGGGCGCGTATGGAGCCCAAGCAGGCGACCTTGTACGGCACTACCGGATTCAGCGGGGCGTTTGGCGGTGGTATGGACCTGTGGATATTGAGAAACCGTATCGCGTTGCGCTTGTTTCAGGCGGACTTGATGTACGAAGCGCAGCGCGTCGCCAAGATTGGAGGCGATGGCACGTTCGTGGGCGCCCGCGTGCAGGGCGGCCTGGTGCTGGGCCTCGGTAGTATCAAGCCTCCGGTAGCTCCGACGGCCACCTGTTCTCTGCAACCCACGGAGGTGATGGCCGGGGAGCCCGTCACCGCGACCATGAGCACGCAGAACTTTAACCCGAAGCACACGATTGAGTACACCTGGGAAAGCACCGGCGGCAAAGTGGCCCCCAAGGACCAAACCGCTACCGTGGATACCACGGGTCTGGCGCCGGGCAAATTTACGGTGAGTGGCAGCGCCACTGATCCGAAGGCCAATAAGAAATTCAATACGGCGAAGTGTGACGGGCAGCAGTTCACGGTCAAGGAACCGCCTAAGCATCCCCCGACGGCTTCCTGCTCCGCCAATCCGGCGACCGTTAAATCCGGCGACTCTTCCACCATTACGGCACAAGGGAATAGTCCGGACAATCGTCCTCTGACCTACGATTGGAAGGCTAGTGGCGGGCATGTGGCCGGCACGGGCGCTACCGCCACGCTGGACACCGCGGGCGCCGCCGCCGGAGCCATCACGGTTACCACCACCGTAACCGACGACCGCGGTCTGAGCGCCGAGGCCACCTGCACGGTGCAGGTGGAAGTTCCACCGCCGGCGCCGCAGGCCAGCAAGATCGGTGAAATCTCTTTCCCCAATACGAAGAAGCCGGGGCGCGTGGATAACACGGCCAAGGCCATTCTTGATGATGTGGCGTTGCGCCTGCAGCGGGAACCTGACGCCAAGGCGGTGATCGTCGGCGACTTCGACCCGGACGAGAAGGGCGGCGTCAAGCTGGCCGAGGAGCGGGCGGTAAACACCAAGGCCTATCTGACCGAGGAGAAGGGCATCGACAAGAACCGCATCGAGGTGCGTACCGGCACGGCGGGCGGCAGACGCGCCGAAATCTATTTGGTTCCGGCGGGGGCCACCTTCGCGGTGGAGGGAACGCAAACCTTCGATGAGAACGCGATGAAACAACCGGCAAAAAAGGCGCCTGTGCACAAGCATGCCATGGCCAAAAAGCCGGCGGCATAAACCGGCGCCAAAGAGCAACGATCAGGGCCGGCCAGGTACCGCTGACCGGCCCTTTTTGTCGGTCAAATTCGATTACTATTGCCGGGGGAGGTGACTGTCCGCATTCCTGTCCCTTAGTTACTTTCCCTGGACTCTCGTTTGGTGGATACTGCGCGTATGGACCAGTGATGCCCCGCTTTTTTGTGCCGTTTGGAGGCGGGGTCACAGCCATCTAAACGAGACAGAGGACCCGGAGGTCGAACGACCCTATGGTGACAACTGTGAAGCGCCTGCTTCCCGCACTCATGCTGTTGCCGGTCTTGTGGTTCACCCGTTCCGCACACGCCCAATGGATTCCCCTGGGGCCGGATGGCGGCGACGTTCGCAGTTTGACCCGGGACGTGCGCACCCCGGGGCGCATTTATCTGGGCACCAGCGCGGGCCAGTTGTTTGTCTCCAACGACAATGGCGCCAATTGGACGCGTTTTGCGCGCCTTGGCGATGGCGACGACTATGTGCTCGATCACGTGCAGATGGACCCGAATTCGGGCGCGCTGTATGTGGCCGGCTGGAGCGTGGAACGGGAGAATGGAGACCTCTTTCGCTCCGGCGACGGCGGGCGCACCTGGCAGATGCTGCCCGCGATGCACGGGAAGTCCATTCGCGCCATGGCCTTGGCGCCGTCCGATCCGAAAATCATTGTGGCCGGGGCGCTGGACGGCGTGTTTCGCAGCCGGGACGGCGGTGACACCTGGGAACGCATCTCTCCGTTGCATCACGCGGAGATCAAGAATATCGAGTCGATCGCGATCGATCCGCGCGATCCCGCGGTGATTTACGCCGGGACCTGGCATTTGCCCTGGAAAACTGAGGACGGAGGGCGGAACTGGCATTCCATCAAAGACGGGGTCATCGACGATTCCGACGTATTCTCTATCATTGTCGACAGCAGGAACTCGCAGAACGTGTATCTCAGCGCCTGCTCCGGGATTTACCGGAGCACGAATGCCGCCGGGCTGTTCCATAAGGCGCAGGGCATTCCGTTTTCTGCACGGCGTACTCGGGTGCTGAAACAAGATCCGGTTGATCCGGCCGTAATTTACGCGGGCACCACGGAAGGCCTGTGGAAGAGCATCGACGCCGGCCAGAACTGGCGGCGGGTTTCGGCGGCCAACATTATAGTCAACGATGTCTATATCGATCCGCGCAATGCCAAGCATGTGCTGCTGGCCACGGATCGCAGCGGCGTGCTGGCCAGCGATGATGCCGGCCAGAGCTTTCTGGCGTCCAATCGCGGATTTGCTCACCGTCAGGTGTTAAGCGTACTGGCCGACCGCTTTGACCCGCAGACCCTCTATGCCGGCGTGGTCAACGACAAGGAATTCGGCGGCGTCTTTCTGTCGCACGACCAGGGCCAGTCATGGCAGCAGGTCAATGACGGACTGCAAAAGTTGGATGTGTTCACGCTGGCGCAGGCGGATGCGGGACATGTGCTGGCCGGAACCAATCATGGCATTTTCGAGTTAACCCACGGCTCCGGCCATTGGCGTCCCATCAACCTGGTCCTCTGGGAGAGGAAGGTTCCTGCCATCAGCTGGAGCAAAACCAAAGGCCGGAAACCGGCCCCGCCGCAGGTGGAGTTGGTGAAGTCCGAGTTGAACGGTCGAGTGGCGCAGTTGCAACTGAATTCCGGGAAATGGTTTGCCGCCGCTTCTTCGGGCATATTTACCTCCACGGACGAAGGCCGGAGCTGGCGCGGCGGACCCGTGCTGGGGCAGCGCGACTTCATCGCCGTGCAAACTTCCGGCGAAACCGTGCTGGCGGCGACGCCCAAGGCGGCGATGGTGTCACTGGATGGAGGCGAGACTTGGAAAGCGGCGCAACTGCCGCCATACATCACCACGTTATATGGCGTCGCGGTTTCTCCCGGTGACGTCCTCTGGCTGGCGACTCGGGAGGGCGTGTTTTGCAGCCGCGGCTCCGGGGACGCTTGGGAGCATGTGCTGGATGGACTGCCGGCGCGTCATATTGTGAGCATTACCTACGATGCCGAAGGGAAGCGGCTGTTGGCGGTTTCCGGCCGCGGGGCGATTTACGTGAGCGACAGTGGCGGAAGGTGGCAGGAAGAAGATGCCGGTTTCACGGCGCGCTCGCTTACGGTTGCTCATGGGAGATTGTTCGCGGCTACGGCGTTCGATGGCGTGGTGGTCCAACCCGAAGGGGCTGCGGTGCAGCGCGGCCCGGCGATGATAGAAGCGCCCTATAGCGCGGCCCAGCAATGAGCCAAACGCCAGGGCAAAAATGTAAGGGTAAGGGTCAGGGACAGGCGAGGAGACCAGTCGAAGCTGAAAATGATTGTCAAGTTCATGCTAGACTGGAACCCGACGGCAGCCGGGCGTAGGGTTCTCAAACTATGGAATTTGCCCTTACCAATTTGGGAATCTTTCCTATTTTGGGCATGATTGTTCTCAAGCTGCGCTAGTGTAGTGTGTCCAACGCTTCTTTACGTTTGCGCAGCGGTAAGGTTCTTTGTTTGCAACGCCGAGAATCCTGTTGGTCAACAAAGAGATTTCCGACGCGCTACACTAGATACCGTTTTCGAACGGTCAGGGTAATGCCTCGCGGCTCTCCGGCCAAAGTCGGCCACCAGCCTCAAACCGGCTAATTATTAGAAAAGCTGACCCCAAAATCAGCAACATAATTGTTCAATTTTAGGTCAGAAGTGGCTATGCTACTACAGATGGCCCATTTTGGGCCAGGGTGGGAGCTCGAACGTATCCGGAACAGGGGACAGCCGTATGCATGCTGTGGGCATGGGAGCAGCGGAGTCGGCCACGAGTGCCTTGCCGGTATGGAACCTGCTGGTAGTGGACGATGAACGCGTCATCCGGGAGGGCTGCCGCGAAATAGCCCAAGCCGTTGGTTTTAACGCTTTTATTGCCGACAGCGCGGAACACGCTTACCGCCTGCTCGAAGTTCAGAATGTGGATGTGGTGCTTCTTGACCTCAGGCTCCCGGGGGCCAACGGACTGGAAGCTTTGCGGCACATCAAAGCGCGGCGGTCCGAGACGGCAGTCGTCATCATTACCGGTTACGCCACCGTTCCCTCGGCGGTGGAAGCCATGAAACTGGGTGCGTATGAGTATTTGACCAAGCCCTTCAGCCCGGAGGACCTAAGGACAGTGCTGCAGCGCCTCAGCGAAGAGCTGAAAAACACCGCGGAACAGCGGTTGCTGCGGGAAAAATTGCACTCGCGGCCAAGTAATGGCGGGCTGGTGGGGCGCTCGCCGGAGATGGAAAAACTCCACCGCATCATTGCCAAGGCGGCACAGAGCGCACACCCGGTCCTGATTTTTGGCGAAAGTGGAACCGGTAAGGAATTAGTGGCGCGCTCGATACACGCCGCGGGACCATTCCGGGACAAGCCCTTTATGCCGCTGGACTGCAGCTCGCTGCTCCCGCCGGTGATCGAGAGCGAATTGTTTGGCTACGTGCGGGGCGCGTTCCCCGGCGCCCAGCGCGCCAAGGAAGGTTTGCTGACCATCCCGGAAGGCGGCACGATTTTTCTCGATGAAGTGGGAGATTTATCCGTCGATCTCCAGGGAAAACTGTTGCGCGCCATCCAGGACCATGAAATCCAGCCCCAGGGCAGCGCCAAACGCATTCCGGTCAACGCGCGCATTCTGGCGGCAACCAATCGCGACCTGGAGCAGGCGGTGGCGGAAGGACGCTTCCGGCGCGACCTGTTTTTCCGCTTGAACGTACTTACGTTGCGCATTCCTCCCTTGCGCGAACGCAAGCAGGACATTTCCTTGCTGGCGCAACACATTCTGGACCGGCTGAGACGCAATCTGGGGAAGCATTTTGTCCTGAGTGAAGAGGCCTTGAAAGCCATGCTGGCTTACAACTGGCCGGGCAACGTGCGCGAACTGGAAAACTGCCTGGAACGGGCCTGCACCATGAGTTCCGGGCCGGTATTGCGGGCCGCGGACCTTTCCTCCGCGGTACAGGCGGCCCTGGTGCAGGGCCCACGAGGACTGCCTAGCGGTTTGCGGATCTTACCGCTGGCGGACTTGGAGAGGCAGGCGATTTTGAGTACCATCGACCAGTTGAACGGCGATAAGCTGCTGGCTGCCCGTCTGCTGGGCATTGGCAAGACCACCCTGTACCGGAAGCTCAAAGAGTATGGCTGCGAGTAGTAGCGAAGGCGATGAAGTATCTTTTTATCTTCAATGACTCTCCTTATGGCAATCAGCGCGCTTACCATGGGCTGCGCCTGGCGGCCGCGTTGGCGCGCAAGGCGGGCCTGCGCGTCTTCTTGCTGGGCGATGGCGTGAGCTGTGGCTTGGCGGGGCTCGCTCCGGCCAGCGCCGGCTACAACCCGCAGGAACTGCTGCGCCAGATTGCCGCCGCGGGCGCGCCGATTGCCGCTTGCGCCACCTGCCTGGAAGCGCGCGGCATCGCCGCCGAAGCCCTGCTCCCGGAAGTGCGCCGCAGCACCATGGACGAGCTGGTGATGTGGACGGAGGAGAGCGGCCAGGTCATTTCCTTCTGAGCAGCAGGCTTGCGGCATGGAAGGCTGGTATTGGCGATTGCTTGACATCTTCGGAGGCCGTCTGCTACATTCCGTTTCCGCAGGCAACAGGAGCAATAACGTCGAAGTGCTCATGGGTTTAAAGAGGGGATGAGCGCACTCTGCGCGGCCGGAAATTTGCTGTGGCCGGCCAAGCGGAGGCGTGCTTGAGCTAGTCCTGCCGGTCCCTCGGCCCCAGCAGTACAAAATTCAATCTATGGAGAACTTCGATGAAGCATTATGTATTGGTGTGTTTGCTCCTTCTTCTCGCCGCTTCAGGCTATGGCTTGGCTCAGACCTATGCCATGCATATTAAAGTGGTCCACGGAGACGGCAGCGTGACGATTTATTCGAACACCGATTCGACGGCCGCGGCCGCATGCGGCGACAGTTTCCAGCAAGCATGGACAAATATTCAGTCGGGCGACGTGATAGAATTGCCCGCGGTTCAGAATTGCAACTTGACCTTTGTCGAGGACGTGAGTTTTCCTGACGGCGACTTCAAGGTTGTGGGCATGGGCCCGGACCTGACCTCGATCACGGCGATTGAGATCGACGAGCACTCGGGGAGTGCCGTGTTCGAGGGCATGACATTGAATGTCGCCGGTTGCCCTGACAATGATGAATGCATGGCCCCGTTTTATTTGCAGGCGGACGACGGGACCAATCCCTGGGGATCGGTCGGCCAACTGACGTTGAGAAACGTGAACATAGTGAGCGGGGGCGGCCCGGTCGTTTGGGCGGACGGCCAAGACAACCCGACGACAACGAACATACTTCTGGACCACGTAAACATCACGAATCCCGGGCCTGCCCTCTGGATGCTGAACACGGGGACGGCGGAGATCCGTAACTCCACCCTGACGGACACGGGCGCCTCCGTCCTGCAGGCAATCTATGGCACCACGATAAATGTTTATGATTCGATACTCCAAGAGACGACAGGTAGCAACACATTGATTTCGATGGAGTACGTTTGGGGAGGAACCATTAACGCCTATGCCGGGACGTCCCTAATCGCTCCAACCGGCGTGCCAGTATGGAATGGCTGTTCGTCCAACAATTCTTCCGGTATGGGTCAGCTTAATCTCTATCCCGGTTCCTATGTGAGCAGCCATCTGGTCACAACGGGGAACTGTCATCTAATACACCGCATGCCGTCACAGTGACGCGGGTGGCGATTGAGGCAGTTTACGGATTCGCTTTCGGCAGCCGCTGCGGTTGCTGAACGCGTTGGCCGCGCGAGGCGTCCCCAGGAGGACGCCTCGCCGTTTCTGGTATTCTGGAATAGCATCCTCAATGCTAATTCGTTCGCCGGCTTGGAGGTCCTGGATTGAAAACCCGATGGAATTCCCCCCCTGCCCCAACGCCTGAATCCCATGATGATCCTGCACCGCGGTCTCACGGCAGCGTCCGGAGGGTGCCGCAGGTTCTGCTCGGAGCAGCCCTGGGACTGGCCCTGCTTACGCACCTGTCCGCGTTTTGGCATCCCTTCGTGGACGCCGACATAGTCCAGGTCGTGTCGAATCCCTATGTGCAGGCTTGGCGCTATCTCCCGCGATATTTCACCAGCGCCACGTGGACTCTGCGTTGTACCGGCGGCAATTACTATCGTCCGGTTTTCCTTCTCTGGCTGCGCTTGAATCACGTTTTGTTCGGTTTGACGCCCGCGGGCTGGCACGCGGCGGCTCTGCTGCTGCACTTGCTGGCGACTACCCTGGTTTATCTGCTCGTGGCCACGGAGTTCAAGGACCGCCTGCCTCCCGGGGAAGCGAAAACCGGGCCGGCCGGGGACCCCAGGATTGCAGCCGGCCTTGCCGCCATGATCTTTGCGGTCCATCCGGTGGCAGTGGAGGGAGTCGTCTGGATTTCCGGGGCCAGCGAACCGTTGATGGCATCGCTGTTTTTGACTTCCATGCTCTGTTATTTTCGCAGCCGGAAAACAGACGGCACGTTATGGAAGGGAATCTCCGTGCTGCTGTTTCTTGCCGCCGCGGGCGCGAATGAGACGGCTCTGGTCCTGCCGCTGCTGGTTTTGCTTTATGAATGGCAGCGGCCCGCCGCAGCGAGCCTCGGCGGGCGGTGGCGGGCGGCTTGGACCGGCGGCATGCCGTACCTCATCGCCACTTTGGTGTACCTGGTGGCGCGGTTGGCGGCGCTGCATGGACTGGCGCCGGTGCGCGCCGCCGTCACCCTGGGGACCGCACTCGCCAGTTGGCCGGAGATGCTTCAGTTCTATGTTCTGAAACTGCTGTTACCCATGCCGCTTGGCTTTTTCTATGACCTGGAATTCGTCGTCAGGCTGCACTGGTGGAATTTCCTGATGCACCTGATCGTGCTGCTGGCGGTGGGGACCGGCTTGGTGATCTGGGCCCGCCGGGTTCGCGGCGTGGCCATGGCCTGTGCCTGGATGTTCCTTCCCTTGCTGCCGGCGATGGCCGGCGCCGTGCGTTTTGGCAATGGCGACCTGGTGCATGATCGTTATCTTTACTTGCCGCTGGCCGGATTTGCGGCTTTGGGCGCCATTGCTCTGCAAAGCGCGCCGGCGCCCCGGCTGACCTGGCTTCGCCTGCCGCTGGGCCAGGCGGTCATTCTCGCGTTGCTGGTGGCGGTGTACGGGGTCTTAAGCTTGTTCCAGACCGAGACTTGGTCGAGCAACCGCCGGCTCTACGGTCATGCCTTCCGCATCGCGCAAAATAATCCTGCGCTGAACGTTGCCGTGGGCCAGGAGCTGGCTGAAACCCATCACGTGCAAGCCGCGCAGGAGTTCTATCAGCGGGCTTTGGCGGCGGATGCCAATTTTCCGCCGGCGTACTTTTGGATGGGATTTTCCTCTCTGGAGTTGGGAAAGCCGGAAGAAGCCGAAAAGTGGCTGTCCCGGGAAACTTCACTTGTCCCGGATGCATGCGGGTGCTTTTTTCTGGGCGTGGTGCAGGAGATTCACGGCAAGTCGTCCCGGGCGGAAACCTCGTTCCGGCGGGCGCTGGCTCTGCCGGGAGCGCCCAACTCCGCCCATTTTCAATTGGGGGCGATCCTGGAACACGAAGGCCGGTTGGCGGAAGCGCGTGACCAGTATCAGGCGGGGTTGGCCGTTGATTTCGATGCCGGCGCCAAGAACGAGCTTGAGAAGCTGAACGGGCAACTGGGCGCGCCCGTAAAGTAGCTGCGGTCAAGGTCAAACGTTCATGTGGCGCATGCGTTCCCACCGGTGAAAGTATTTTCTGGTTTGTTTTATGTCTATCGCAATCTGATCGCGCAGAGCGGCGGCTGAAGGAAACCTGATCTCAGGCCGCAAGCGTTTCAGAAAGCAGATCTCGACTTCCGTTTCGGGGGCCAGGGGAAGGGGGTGGAAGTTGAGTAGATGGGTCTCGATGGCGTAGGACTCGCCGAAAGTTGGCCGCTGGCCGGCATTGGTGACGGAAGCGAAGCATTCCTGGCCCACGCGCGTCCAGGTAATGTACACGCCGTCGGCAGGCGTCAGTTCCTCGTAACCGGCGAGATTGATCGTAGGGACCGTGTAGCGGCGGCCGTAACCGCGTCCGCGCCCGGCGTGGGAAAGCACGCTGAAGGGCCGCGCCAGCAATGCCCGGGCGCGCTCCACTTTGCCCTCCGCCACCAGTTGGCGAATGCGGGAACTGGAAACCGTTTCTCCCCGGTAGTCCATCTGGGGATAGATTTCAACGTGGAAGCCCAACTCGCGCCCGAACTCCACCAGCTTGTGAACGTTTCCTTCGGCATGGTGCCCGAAATGAAAATTCGAGCCTTCGTGAATTTCCCGGGCGTGCAAGCGTCCCGCCAGCACCTGCGCGGCGAACTGGCGTGGCGGCATAAGCGAAAGCTCGCGGTCGAAGGTCAGCACCAGCGCCGCCTCCAACCCCAGTTCCGCCAACCGGCGCAATTTGACGGGCAGGGGAGTCAGCAGCCGGCTGGGCGCATGGGGACGCAAAATGCGAACCGGAGGGGGATCGAAGGTCACCGCCATGGAGGTGGCGCCCAGTTCCCGCGCCCGTAGGACGTTTCGCCGCAGGACGTGCTGATGGGCGCGATGCACGCCGTCGAAATTACCGGCGCTCAGCACCGTGGCGATATTCGCCGGAACTTCCTCCAGTTTGTGATAAACGATCAAAGTTCGAACTCCAGTTTCATTCCGTCGTAAGCCAGCCGCACCTGGGGCGGCAGGGCCGCGTCAGTCTCCTCGTGGGGCAGATCGTGGCAAATGTGCGTGAAAAACGTCCGCTGCGGCTCCAGTTCCTTCACCAGGCGCAGGGAGTTCTCCACCGTCGAGTGCGTGGGATGGGGCCGGTGGCGCAAGGCGTCCAGGAAGAGCACGTCCAGCCCGCGCAGCTTCTCCATGGAGGCGGGGGGAATCTCGCTGAAATCGGTCAGGTAGGCCGCCGTTCCGAAGCGAAAGCCATGGATTGCAAGGTCTCCGTGCCATAGGGGTATAGGCTCGAACGTGACCCCGAACAAAGTCAGCGGTCCCCGAATTTCGTGCAATTCCACCTGCGCCAGGCCGCCGTACTTATAGGTTGCCTCGAAGATGTAGCGGAACACCGTTTGGATCAGCTTGCCGGTTGCGGCGTCCGCGTACAGCGGAATTTTTCCATCCGGGCGGTGAAAGCTTAGCGGCCTCAGGTCATCCAGGCCCAGGATGTGATCGGCGTGGCCATGGGTATAAAGCACGGCGTCAAGGCGGCGCACGTGTTCGCGAATCGCCTGCTCGCGGAAGTCCGGCGTCGTATCGATCAGCACCAGCTTACCGGAGTATTCCAGCAAAACCGAGGGGCGGGTGCGGCGGTCGCGCGGATCGGCGGAGGCGCACACGCGGCAGTCGCAGCCGATTGTAGGCACGCCCATGGAGGTGCCGCTTCCCATCACTGTCAGCCGGGCTTTCATGCCTTGTTCGGGCCGCCGGAGGGGGCCTGTACGGCGCGGGCCAGCGCGTTAGCCACCTCCAGATACTTCATGCGGAGGTCGTAGAGCGCGTCTTCCAACAGGGTGGCTTCTGCGGCGGTCAAATTACCCTTCGTCTTTTCCTGCAACAATGCCAGCGCGTCGATGGAGAGCCGCGCCCCGATGATATCGATGCGGCGTTGCTCCTGGCCTTCCTGGCCCATGAAGCCCAGTTGCACCAGCGCCGTCACGTACAAAGGCTCGACAATGTGATTGAATCCCGCCTGGAAAACCTCGGGCGCGGCCGACTCGCCGAGTTCCTGACGAAGCCGGCTGTCCAATGCGGCCGTGGATTCCTGATAGGCGCGCGTATTCTCAGCGCGCTCCGAGGGCGCAGGCGGCGCGGCAGCCGCGGCGCCGGCTTCCGCAGCAGTTTCGCCGGGCGGGGCCGAAGCCGGCTGCGCTTTCTCTGTTTCCGCTGGGTGCGGAGCCTCGTCCGCGCTTGCGCCTTCTTCGGAAAAGCGGCGCCGGTCGGTCACTGTGAATTCCGTTTCGTGTTTTTTCTTCTCGGTCATAGCATTCGCATCTGCGTTCATCATGGTTCGAGCTTGGCTTGGCTCATTGCGGGCCGCGGCAGAATACTGTCGAACGGCAAACTGGTTATCCGGGCCATTGCCTGGCCGGCTTGCAAAACCGAGCCCGCCGCGGCGTTCTCGCGGCGGACGTACCCCAGGGCCAGCGCCGCCCAACCGCCGTCCTCCGGCAAAGGCACCCTTTGCGCGCTGGTGATTTCGCCTGCGTCTTTGCCGCTGGCTTGAACGTTGGCGCCGGGCGCGGGCAAAACGCCCTCGATCTCGAACCCCGTAAAGGTGCGATGCACGTTGCCACGGGAACGAATCCGTTCCACGATCTCCTGTCCGATGTAGCAACCCTTGGCAAAGTGCAGGGCGTGCATCTGCCCGGTCTCCTGCGGGAGGTCGCGTTCGCGGATGTCGGCGCCGTAGCGCGGGATGCCGGCGGCTACCCGGAACATCTCGAGCGCCTCCACGCCCACCGGCGCAGCGCCGGCGGCGGTCAGCGCGTCCCACACTCCGGGCGCTTCCGCCGGCGGCATCCAGACCTCGTAAGCCGGGAAACCAGGGCCGGCGCGGCGAGCGAGCGAAAACCCACGGCCGTGCCAACTGATCTCCGTCAGGGCCGCGATTTCGGGAAAAGCGCCCGCAAACTCTGCCCCGCGCAGCCGTTCGCCGGCCCGCGGTCCCTGCACCCCGATGGCCGTGAGTTGCCGGTCCAAATCCGTAAGCTCAACCTGGTCCATAATAATGTGCTTGCGCAACGTCTTGAGAATGTGCTCCAGTTGCGGCCGTTCCGTAACGGCCACAAAATCTTCACCGCAGTTATAAACGTACATGTCGCCCTGAATGTGCCCTTGCGCCGTAAGCAGGAAATTGTAATTCCCGTGGCCGGGCGGCAAGTCGCGGAGATTATTGGTAAGCATGGCGTTCAGCCAGCGCCCCCGGTCGCGCCCGGCGATGGTAAAGCAGGCGCGCCATCCAAGATCGTAGACACCGCAGCCATGGAGCAAGGAAATGAACTCCGGGCGCGGATCGGTGAAGCACAACGCCGTCTCGAGGCCGCAGAATTCACCTCGGCGTGCGCCCAGTTGTGTCAGCTTGTCGCCTAAGGGAGTCGCGCTCATATCCTGAACCTTTTGATTATAGCTAAGGTTAAGCGAGCAATTGCCGAAGCGCTGACGGTGATCCGCTAGGCGTGAATTCAGAGGTTCCGGCGGGCAGGACCGGCCGTGCCCGCTCTGTACGCCCGCGTTACACTGAATCAGATGCGAGACGAAGCGCCGGGCAGGCAGGAGCAAGCGGGAAAAATGGCTTTCGGGCAAGTGCGGCATCGTACCCATAAGTGGATGGCGGCTGCGCGCCGGGCTTACTGGTTATGCCTGGCCGTGGGTTTTTGTCTGTTCAGCGCTTCTGTTTTGGCGCAGCTCCCCGCGCCGCAATTATCGCCTTCGCCCCCGCCTCCAGCTTCCGCGGCTTCGCCGGAGCCGGCGCCGGCTGCGCCGCTAACGTCCGGACGTCCCGAGCCGGTCCCGGATCAGCACGCCGAGCCCGGCTTGGCTGCTACGAAGCCGGAGACGAAGATTACCGCGCAACAGGCGCAGGAGCTGTTCCGGTCGGTCGATAAGATCCTGAAGTTTGTCAGCAACGATACCGGTTTGCCGATCAAACACCGGGTCAAACGCCGGCTGGCGGGCCGTGCCCAGGTGGAAAGCTACATTGCGTCGCGGCTGCAGGGCGACGAGGAGGCCAAGCGGCTGGAGCATAGCTCGGTGGTGTTGAAGAAGTTTGGCTTGGTTCCGCAGGATTTCAATCTGCGGCAGTTTCTGATTGCGTTGTTGCGGGAGCAGGTGGCCGGCTATTACGACGCCAGGACCAAGACTGTTTATTTGCTTGACTGGGTCGAACCCGACGATCAAAAGCCGGTCCTGGCGCACGAGCTCACGCACGCGCTGCAAGACCAGAACTTCGGCCTGGAACGGCTTTCCAAGAGCGCTGCCAGGAAAGATCCGACCGGTCTGCAAACGGATGAGCGGCTGGCCGCACGGGAGGCGGTGGTGGAAGGGCAGGCCATGATCGTTTCCATGGACTACCTGCTGGCGCCGGAAGGCACTTCGGTGGCGCGGCACCCCGAGATGGTGGAGGCCATGCAACCCGGGTTGAACGGCAACGCGCCGGAGATGGATGTTTTCAGCCGGGCCCCTATCTTCATGAAGCAGGTGTTGCTCTTCCCGTATCAATATGGAGCGCTGTTTGAGCGCGACGTACTGACGGCTGAAGGCAAACAGAAGGCTTTTGCGGGAACCTTAAAACATCCGCCGGAAGATACCCGCCAGATCATGAAGCCCAACACATATATGGAGGGCCGGATTGTCCCTCCGTTGGAGCCGCTCGCTTTTGATAGGCTTGCCCCCGGCTACCAGCTCTGGGATTTGAGCTTAATGGGTGAATTCGACGTGTATCTGTTGCTGGAACAGTACGCCACGCCGGAAATCGCCAACGATCTCAGCCAAATGTGGCGCGGCGGCTATTACTGGGCGGCCAAAACGCCGTCGGCCCCGGGAGATGACCAGGAGCTGACCACCCGCAGCCTGGCCGTCGCCTATGTTTCGCGCTGGTTCAACGCCGATGCGGCCGCGGAATTTGCCGGCATTTTCGCGGATAATGTTCTCAAGCGCTACCCTGGCGCCCAGCAAACGGAGGGAACTGTCTCCCCTAAGCTGGAAGAAGTGCCGGGAACCGGCATTCAGGTGAAGGTTCCGCCGCGCCTTTCCGGACCGGTGATTTGGCAGACCAGCGAGGGCCAAGTGAGTATAGAGACGCGCGGCAACACCGTCCTGGTGATGGAGAGCATCAATCGGCAGACGGAAAACGCAATTCGTGAGGCCGTCTTCCGGTAAGCCCAAACTTTGCAACCTTGAACCCTTCCCCTATAATCCTCTCTTTCGCACAATTCTCGAAGGAGAGCGAGCTTGGAACAAGCTGAGATCGGCATAATCGGCGGCAGCGGCCTGTATGCCATGCCGGGGTTGGCGGAGGCGCGGGAGGTAGTCATACACACGCCCTTTGGGGACCCGTCGGACGCATATATCCTGGGCTTGTTGGAGGGCCGGAGGGTGGCGTTTCTTGCGCGGCACGGGCGGGGACACCGGATTCTGCCGCAGGAGCTGAATTTCCGCGCCAATATTCACGGATTCAAGCAACTGGGGGTGGTGCGCATCCTCTCGGCGTCCGCGGTCGGCTCGCTCAAGGAGGAACACAAGCCGGCGGATTTCGTTGTCCCCGATCAGTTTGTGGACCGCACCAAAGCGCGCATCGCGACCTTTTTTGGCCATGGTATCGTGGTCCACACCGGTTTTTCCGATCCCGTGTGCCCGGAGGTGGCGCGGGTGCTGGATGCCGCCTGTGAGCATGCGCAGGTGACCCATAAATTGGGTGGAACTTATATCTGCATCGAGGGACCGCAGTTTTCCACCAAGGCCGAATCCAACCTCTATCGCAGTTGGGGCATGGATGTAATCGGCATGACCGCGCTGCAGGAGGCCAAGCTGGCGCGGGAAGCGGAGATTTGTTATGCCTCGCTGGCCATGGTGACCGATTATGATTGCTGGCATCCGGCGCACGACGCCGTCACCGTCGAGCAGATACTGGCGGTGCTCAACCAGAACGCGCACAATGCTGCGGCGGTCCTCCGCCAGGCGGTTGCGGGCCTGCCGCAGACGCGGTCCTGCAAGTGCGGCAGCGCGCTCCAGCACGCGATTATGACGGAGGCGGATCAAATTCCGCCCGAAACCCGGCGGCGCGTGCGCCTGCTGGTGGAAAAATACCTGGCGCCCCAGCGCGGCGCTGGCGCTGAAGGTCCCGCCGGGCGGAAGGCAGGTGCATAGATGGCGATTCTGGCAGTGGGATCGGTGGCGTTTGACGCGATCAAAACCCCGTACGGCAAAGTGGACAAAGTCCTGGGCGGCTCGGCGACTTATTTTTCGCTGGCGGCCAGCTACTTTACCCAGCCGCGAATTGTGGCGGTCGTCGGGCAGGATTTTACCCCGGAGCACGAAGACCTCCTCAAGCGCCGCGGGATTTGCACGAAAGGCATCGAGCACGCCGCCGGCCAGAGCTTCTTTTGGTCGGGAGAGTACGGCGAGAACGTGAACGAAGCTAAGACCCACCGCACCGACTTGAACGTTTTTGAAAATTTCAATCCGCGCATTCCGGAAGACTATCTGGGCAGCGAGTTTCTCTTTCTCGCCAACATCGATCCGGTGCTGCAGGCCAAAGTGCGCCGCCAGATAACCGGGGCACGCCTGGTTGGCGGCGATACTATGAACTTTTGGATAAATGGGAAACAGCAAGAACTTAAAGAGACACTTAAAACTATCGACGTGCTTCTGATCAACGACGGCGAGGCGAGAGCGCTGGCCGGCGAATCGAGCCTGCCGCGCGCCGCCCGGCAGGTGCTCGCTATGGGGCCGAAAGCCCTGGTTATCAAACATGGCGAGTACGGAGCTACGATGTTCTTCCGCGACGGGATGTTTGGCACTGACCGGCAGGCGTTCCGGGCGCCCGCGCTGCCTATAGAAGACGTGGTGGACCCCACCGGAGCGGGCGATAGTTTTGCCGGAGGCTTTATGGGCTATCTGGCGTCGCAGGATGAATTGAATCGCGAAACCTTTAAACGCGCCATGTTTTATGGCGGCGTGATGGGCTCGTTTGCGGTGGAGCGTTTCGGGCCGGAACGGCTGACCCAGCTTACCCGCGCCGACATCGACGCGCGCTTTCAGCGGTTGCGCGAGTTGACGCATTTGGATTGACGCAAAACGATTTTGTCTCCCACATTGAAATACCGGGCGGCAGCGGGCAGGGAAGAGGACACTCTTCCGGAGAATGATGCGGCCTGCGCCGGATTCTTGGCGGGCGCCGTTTCCCTGCTGGCTTTCGCTTACTTTTCCCGGCTCGGGGCAATCTTGCTCTACGGCGATGCCACGGCGCACATCCAGATTGCCCGGCGGGTATTCGACTCGCGCAATCCGGGGTTATCGCAACTGGGAACGGTGTGGCTGCCCCTGCCGCATCTGCTGATGCTTCCCTTCGTTCTCTCGTACTCGGCCTGGCACAGCGGCCTGGCCGGCTCCGTGCCTTCGATGTTTGCCTATGCAGCCGGGACGGCCGGTATCTTCCGGCTGGTGCGGGGAGCGCTCCCGCACGGCTGGCTGGGCAGGTTCGCAGCCTGGTTTGCCGCTCTTATCTATGCCGCCAACCCGAATTTGCTCTATCTCCAGGCAACGGCGATGACCGAGCCTTTGTACCTGGCCTGGTTCATATGGGCGGCGGTTTTCTTTGGCGAGTTTGTGCAAGCGGCTGGATCCAGCGACGCGGCGGCAGGGGAGCGCCGCCGGCGGGCGTTGCGGCGTTGCGGGTGGATGCTGGCTGCAGCCATGCTGACCCGCTATGACGGCTGGTTTGCGGCGGCGGTTTTCGCGCTGGCTGCCTTCGCGGTGTTCTGGCGGTGGACCGGGGGACGCATTGCGTTGTGGCGCTCTCCGTTGCGCCCTGCCTTTACGCGTTTCCTGCTGGTTCTGGCCCTTTCGCCGGCGCTGTGGCTCGTCTATAACGCCATATATTGGGGAAATCCGATTGAGTTTGCCACGGGGCCTTATTCCGCGCGCGCCATCGAGGCCAGGGCGGAGCGTCCGGGGGGATGGCACTACCCCGGCTGGCATTCTCCCCGGGTGGCGGCCGCTTACGTGGTGAAGGCAGCGAAGCTGAACATGGCCGGAGGAATTTCCCGGCCGGAAGCCCCGGAATCCAATGCCGCGCCGCCTTCGCGCTGGCGATTGCAGAATGGCTGGCTGCCGCTGGCTTTGCTGGGCACGGTGCTGTTGTTGTTGTGGGCCCGCGCTTTGTGGCCCATTCTGCTGCTGTGGCTTCCCCTGCTTTTCTATACGCTCAATGTCGCCTGGGGCGGGGTGCCGATTTTCGTCCCCGCATGGTGGCCCTTCTCTTATTACAACCTTCGTTATGGCCTGCAACTGCTGCCGGCATTTGCGGTGTTGACGGTTTTGGCCGGCTACTTTCCGGCCCGAGCATTGACGGCGCCGTCCGGTTCACCGGCAAGCCCGCCGCCGGCCCGGCCCGTGCCTAAGCCCGCTTTGCCTCCTTGGCGCTGGACCGCCGTAGCGGTGCTGGCGGCGGGTTTCTGCTGGTTCGTGGCGGGCAGCTACGTGGTGGTGTGGCGATCCACTCCAATCTGTTTGCGTGAAGCGCAGATCAATTCCCGCGGCCGCTTCCTCTTCGATCAGCAACTGGCCGGGCAACTGCAACGGCTCCCGCCCGGGGCGACGGTGTTGATGTACACCGCGTACCACGCGGCGGCGCTGGAATTTGCCGGTTTCCCCCTGCGGCGCACCATCAACGAAACCAACAACAAGCTGTGGCGCAACGCCCTGGCCGCGCCCGCGCAATATGCCGATTACGTGATCGCTTTTGAAAACCCCGGCGATCCGGTGTGGCGCGCGGTGCAACAACACGCGGACGAGTTGAAGTTGCTGGCTATTCTGAACGCGCCACAGCAGGCGCGGGCGTTGATCTACCGGCGGCGGTGAAACGGCTTTCCTTGGCCCTACCATGCATGCGGCCCGAACTGTTACAATCCGCGCCTAGGATGAATTTATTGTCTGAGCTGGTGCCGCATACGCAGTGGTCCATTCTGGTCTCCCAGAGCATGTGGCGGCTGATCGTCGCGGCCGTGCTGGGCGGCATCATCGGTCTCGAGCGCGAGCTTCGGCATAAGCCGGCGGGCTTGCGCACCCAGATGTTTATTTGCGTCGGCTCGGCGTTCTTCACCATCCTTTCGGGAGAATTGGCGGGAGATCTGGGCGGCGACCACACCCGCATAGCGGCGCAAATCATTCCCGGAATCGGCTTCATCGGCGCGGGCTCCATCCTGCACTCGCGCGGCTCGGTTTCGGGGCTGACCACGGCCGCCAGCTTGTTTGTCGTTGCCAGCATCGGCATGGCCGCCGGTGGAGGTTTGTACGCCGCCGCCGTGTTTGCCACCGCACTGGTGCTGGCGGCTCTGATCGCGCTGGGACTGCTGGAGACCCGTTTCAGCCTCAAGCCGCTGGTGTACATGTACGAGGTGGTGGGGCCGAACCTGGAGGAAATGATGGGATCGGTGAACGGCGTTCTGGCGGAGGAGCGGCATTTGATGCAAACCGTCCAGGTGTCGCGCACCGGCCACGAGCGTCGGGTGCAGTTCACGGTGGACGCTTCCCACAAGGAACATGAAGTCATACTCCAGCATCTCCGGCAGTCGGCCGCTTTCAGCCAGGTACAAAGCCTGGGTACAATCGAACAAGAGTAAGCCAACATGCCATCCGTTCCATTCGTTAAAGCGAGCGCTTGCGGCAATGATTTCTTGCTGGTGCAGTCGGATGCCGTCCCGGCGGGCAGCAATCTTCCCGAGTTGACGCGGCGCATGTGCAGCCGCCACGACGGCATTGGCGCCGACGGCGTCGAATGGCTCTCGCCTGACCCGCAGACTGACGTGCACATTCGCCTGATCAATGCCGATGGTTCTCCGGCGGAAATTTCCGGCAACGGCACGCGTTGCGTGGCCGCGCATTTGGCGGCCCGCGGGAAGAAAAAACGGATCACGATTCGCACCGATGCCGGCATCAGAACCTGTATTTTGCGGAGCCGGGCGGGAGGCCGCTTCGATTTTGAAACCGCCATGGGCGAACCCGAGACGGGAGCGCCCCGCACCATCCAGGCGGAGTTTGGCGAGATCACCGGGGTCCCCGTGTCTGTGGGCAATCCCCATTTTGTGATTTTCGTGGATGACTTCCCGGTGGGCTGGCAGCGGGAGGCGGCGGAAATCGGCCGCCATAACGATTTTCCGCACGGCGTAAATGTTGAGTTCGTGCGCGTGGAGGAAAAACACTCCATTTCGGTGTTGTTCTTTGAGCGGGGCGCCGGGGAAACGCAGTCTTCCGGCACCGGCGCCTGCGCCTCGGCCGTGGCGGCGATTGTTTCCGGACGCGCCGAATCGCCCGTCACGGTGAATACCGCCGGAGGAGTTCAAGTGGTGTCTTGGGAAGGCGAGGTCCGGCTTACCGGTTCGGCCCACCTGATCTGCCGCGGCGAATTTTTTGTGTGACCGCGGAAAGACCTTCGCCACAGAGGACAAAGAGGTGACGACGTTGAAACGCATGGTTAAGCCGCCGCCGCTGCGGCCGGGAGACCGGGTGGGGGTCGTTGCGCCGGCCGGCGCCGTGGAGAGCGAGCCACTGTTGCGGGGTTGCGACGCCTTGCGGCAGATGGGGTACGAGCCGGTTTACGACGGCGCGATTCTCGGCCGGGAGCTTTACTTCGCGGGAACGGCGGCGCGCCGCGCGCGCGAACTGGAGACAATGTTTGTCCGCGAAGATGTGCGGGCGATTCTCTGCGCCCGCGGCGGTTACGGCTGCAATTATCTGTTGCCCCTCATCGATCCGGAAATCATTCGCCGTCATCCGAAAATATTTGCCGGCTATAGCGACGTTACTACGCTGCTGACTTGGTTTCACGACGCTGCCGGCCTGGTGACGTTTCATGGTCCTATGGTGGCCAAAGACTTCGCCTCGCCGCAGGGCGTGGAGGTTGCTTCCTGGCTGGCGCAAATGACCGGCCAGGGGCTGCCGGCCGCGGCCCGGCTGACGCCGCTCATTCCGGGAAAGGCGGAGGCCCGGCTGTATGGCGGATGTCTTTCGCTGCTCGCCGCGTCCCTGGGCACGCCTTACGAGATTCAGACCGAAGAGACGATTCTCCTGGTGGAAGATGTTGCGGCCAAGCCCTATCAGATCGACCGCCTGCTGATGCAGCTCAAACTGGCGGGAAAACTGAAAGGGGTCAAGGGAATCGTATTTGGAACCATGCGCGATTGCGGGCCGCCTCCGGAGAGCGGCTATACGCTGCCCGACGTGCTGCGGCGCGCCATGGAAGAACTGGGGATACCGGTGGCTTTCGGGCTCAATTCCGGCCACGTGGAGTGCGGTAATCTGACCCTGGCGCTCGGGCCGCGGGTCTCGCTGACGGTGGACGGAGGTGCGGCCGTCCTGACGGCGCTGGAATCCGCCGTCGCAATTTAGAGAAACTCTGCTGAGAATTCATGAGTGGAAAGCATATCCATTTGATCGGCATTTGCGGCACGGCTATGGCGTCGCTGGCCGGCATGCTGCAGCAGCGCGGGCACCAGGTTACCGGATCGGACGCGGCAGCGTATCCGCCGATGTCGGATTTTCTGGTGCAGCTTGGCATCCCGGTGCGGCAGCCGTTCGCGGCGGGCAACCTTGAACCTCGTCCCGATCTGGTGATTGTGGGCAATGCGATTTCGCGCGGCAATCCTGAAATCGAGCAGGTGCTCGATGCGCGTATTCCCCTGCGCTCGCTGCCGCAAGTGCTCTATGAAGAATTCCTGGCGGGCCGGGAGCCGATTGCCGTGGCCGGCACCCATGGCAAGACTACGACCGCGTCTCTGCTGAGTTGGATATTCCACGCCTGCGGACGCGATCCGTCGTTTCTGGTGGGCGGCATCGCAGAAAATTTCGGCAGCAGCTTTCGTCTGGGCAGCGGGCCGCAGTTCATTGTGGAAGCCGATGAGTACGACACCGCCTTCTTCGATAAGGGTCCCAAATTCCTGCACTACTTTCCCGCCGCGGTGCTGCTCACCTCCGTGGAGTTCGATCACGGCGACATCTACCGGGACCTCGAGGCGGTAAAGACCGCCTTCCAGCGTCTCGTGAACTTAGTGCCGCGGCGCGGGCGGATCGTTGCCTGGGATGGCGGGGACCAACCGGACAGGAAGGTGAACCTGGACGAATGCCTGGCGCGCGCTTTCTGTTCCGTCGAGCGTTATGGGTTGCGGGAAGGCTCGGCTTGGCGGATTACGGACGTGCATTTTGCACCGGCGAGCACGGCCTGGACCGTGCTGCGGGAAGGGAAGCGCTGGCAGGATTTCGAGTTCTCCCTGGCGGGTGAGTACAACGTGTTGAATGCTACCGCGGCCGCTGCCATGGCTGCCGCCTGCGGCATTGGCGGCCGGGAGATTGCGGCAGCGCTGCGCGGCTTTCGCGGGGTCAAGCGGCGGCTCGAAGTGCGCGGGGAGATTGGCGGAATCACCATCATCGACGATTTTGCTCATCATCCCACCGCCATCGGTGAGACGTTAAAGGCCCTGCGCGCGCGCTATCCCGGACGGCGTCTTTGGGCGGTACTGGAGCCGCGTTCGAACACGCTGGCGCGCAACATCTTTCAGCAGGAATTGGGAGAAAGCCTGGCGCTGGCCGACGAGGTGGTGATTGCGGACGTCTATCGCGCCGCCAAATACAGCGACGCCGAGCGCCTGAATGTGGATGCCGTGGTGGCTGCGCTCAATCAGAGTGGATGCCGGGCGCGCCATCTGCCTGATGCTGATGCCATCGTGCCGGCCATCGTTCCCGAGCTTCGCTCCGGCGATGTGGTGGTGCTGCTCTCGAACGGAGGTTTTGGCGGAATCTACGAGAAGCTGCCGAAGGCACTGCTAGTAGCTAGTAGCTAGCAGTTAGTAGCTAGGGGCCCGTTTCCTGCTGTAATGGGAACCACAACTGTGAGGTCCTGAGCGGCTCGCTGACTCCTGACTCCTAACTCCTAACTCCTAGCTCCTGCCCCTAGCCCCTAGCTACTAGCTACTAGCTACTAGCTACTAGCTACTAGCTACTAGCTACTACTACCTCTTCTTCTTCTTCTTCTTCTTGGCGGGTGCGGCCTTCTTTCGCGGCTTCTCTTTGCGGCGTGTTTCCTTTGCCGCAGGGCGCTTCTCTTTCCGTTTTGCCGGCTTTTCGCACGCTGTCTTCTTCGCCGCCGCGGCGGGTGCGGCCTTGGCCGGGCTCTTCGCCACCATCTTTGGAACGGGTTTGGCGGGTGCTTCCGCGGCCGGGGCCGTCTTGGCCGCCCTGACGGTTGGCGCCACGGCAGCGGCTTCGGCCTTAGCCGCCTCGGCTTTAGCGGCTTTGCCGCGCTTGGCGGGCGGCGGAGGCGGCGACGGCGGAGCGTAAGGCTTCAAGAACTTGAGAATCACGCTGCGCGAGCGCAGCTTTCCGTCCAGCATGAGCAGGAAGGCCTCTTCGGCAACCTTCGGGTAGTCGGGCAGAGCGGGCGTGATACGAAGTTCCGTCATTTCCGGCAGCGGCAGTTTCTGTTTGAGCTGCCGCCACTTGCCAAAGAAGTTGCCGATCTTCTGCGAAACCGTCTGCTGCCTGGTGGTGAGTTGCGAGAACAAGATGGTCTCCGGCTTGGCCGCGGATAGCAAATGCCAAGCTCGCGAAGGCGTGGCCGCCTCCCGGCCCGCGAGTTTTTTGGCGAGTTCCTTGGCGTCGTCTTCGAGCCGCTTCCAACTCTCGACCAGATCGCGGCGCGGAACCAGCTTGCGGATATCGGCAATATCCTTGTCGGAGAGCCGGCGGGTGAGAAAGTACAGCACGGCGGCGGAAGCGTCCGGCGCAAAGCCGAATTCCGCCATCTGCTGTTTCATCTTTGCCAGTTGCGTAAGCCCGGGAACATCAACCTTCGCCGCCGTCCAATGAGCGCTCAAGGCTTTGAGCCAGCCTTCCTTTTCCAGGGCCCGCATGATGTTCAGCGGGTCGTCCTCGTAAGCCAGTTGCTCGATCTCGACGCCCGCGGCGCGGGAGCTCAGGTGCTGAATGTAGTCATTCTCTTTGGCCGCATCGTAGCGGGCTTGCGTGCGCTCCTCCAGCGTCCAATGAAAGCGGGCGGCATAGCGCGTGGCCCGGATCAACCGTGAAGGCTCTTCAAAAAAAGAGTAATTGTGCAGGATGCGAATGACCTTGGCCTCAATATCGGCCATCCCGTTGGAGGGGTCCAGCAGCAGGCCGCGCGAGCCCGGGTTCAGGGATAAGGCCATGGCATTGACCGTGAAATCGCGCCGTCTCAGATCGTCGGTGATGGTGGCCGGGGCGATGATCGGCAGCTTGCCCGGTTTCTCGAAGGTTTCCGAGCGGGCCATGTCGATCTCGGCACGGACATTGCCCGGCAGCAGGATATAGACGATCTTCAGATCGTCGTCCACGCCCTGTACGCTGGCGCCGGCGCGCTCCAATTCCCGCTGCAGCTTTAGGGGATTTCCCTGGATGGTGAAATCCAGGTCGCGGATGGGCAGGCCGCTGATCAAGTCGCGCACCGCGCCGCCCGTCAGATAGACGTTAATCTCTTGCGCGCGGGCAATGTCTTGAACCAGACTCACGCCGCGCAATTGCTCCGGCGTAAGCCGGGCTTCCATCGTGTAAATGTAGTCGGCCATTTCTTGCTTGCTCTGCAGCCCCTAACAATATGAATATACGCAACTTACCATACAGCCGGGTTGCCGCGCCACCGGAGCCTTCGGATTCGCTGCCTTGGTTAAGTCGCTCCGTTTCTGAGACTTAGCAAAGGCCAGGCGCGTTGCCGTGAACAATGCACATTAACACAAAGGTTTATGGTTTGGCTACACCATCTCCCTGAAAATGAAAGATGTTTGTGGAAAACGTGCGAAAATCTCATCTGGACATGGCTTCGACGCACAAGAAGGTTATCGTCCGCAAAATGAACCGCGACTCCCTGCCCGGGTATGTCGGCTCGAACTTTATCGTCGAGGACAAGCTGGAATTGCTCAACCCGGCGGGCAATGTGGTGTTGATCGAGTTGGCGGAAATCAAAGCCGTGCATTTTGTGCGCGAGTTTGGCGATACGGTAATTCCCGCCCGCAAAACTTTCACCACGCGCCCCCGGGCCGAAGGGTTGTGGGTGCGATTGCGTTTCCGCGACAACGAAATCATGGAAGGCCTGATGGCCAACGATCTTAACCAGGCGAGCCCGGCGGGGTACCTGGTCGCCCCTCCTGATACCCGCTCCAATACCCAGCGCATATTTGTTCCGCGGGCCGCGCTCAGCGAAATGAAGGTGTTGGCGGTCATTGGCGCCCAGCAACGCCGGCGCAAGCCCACCGCCGCCGATGATCGTCAGCGCGAAATGTTCGGGGAAGAACACCTGGTCTGAAAGAATTTGTAAGCTGAAGTTGTTAGAATCATCTTCTGGTATGAAGCTGGCGCAAATAGCTTTAAGTCTCGGGGCCACGCTGAGCCGCCCGGACGCCGGCGAGGTGGAGATCACCGGGGTGGCCGGCATCGAAGAAGCGGGTCCGGGCCAAATTACGTTTGTCTCCAATCCGAAGTATGCTTCCTGCGCCAAGACCACCCGCGCGTCTGCCGTGATTGTGGGCCGCAACTTTGCCGAACTGGCCGTCCCTACGCTGCGCTGCGACAATCCTTACCTGGCTTTCGCACGGGCGATCGAGTTGTTTTACCAGCCGCCGGCTTATGCCCCCGGGGTGCATCCGTCGGCGGTCATTCACCCGTCGGCGCGCATCGGCGGCGATGCCCATATTGGCGCTTACGTCACCATCGATGCCGAGGTGGAAATCGGCGGCCATGCCGTGCTGCTGCCGCACGTGGTGATTTACCGCGGGGCGCGTATCGGCGACGGCTTCTTCGCGCACGCGCATGCGGTGGTGCGGGAATACTGCCGGCTGGGAAACAATGTCACGCTGCAAAATGGCGTCATTGTCGGGGCCGATGGATTTGGTTTTGCCAAGGATGATGCCGGCCACTGGCATAAGATCGTGCAGTCCGGGCCGGTCATTATTGAAGATGATGCGGAAATTCAGGCCAATGCGTGCATTGACCGCGCCAGCGTCGGGGAAACGCGCATCGGCCGCGGCGCCAAGATCGATAACCTCGTGCAAGTAGGCCACGGCTGCGAAGTCGGGGCAGACACGCTGCTCTGTGCTCAAGTAGGACTGGCGGGCTCGAGCATCCTGGGCAAGAACGTGATTCTCGCCGGCCAGGTGGGGGTGGCGGGGCACTGCCAACTGGGCGACGGCGTAATCGTAACCGCGCAAAGCGGGACGGCGGGCGATATCGCGCCGGGCAAAATCATAAGCGGCACTCCGGCCATCGATAACAAGCAGTGGTTGCGTTGTACGGCGGTGTACAGCCGGCTTCCGGAGCTGGCCAAAGCGGTGCGTGCCATCGCTGCGGCTCTGGATGTAAAAAAGACCGATGAGCGCTGAACGCAGCGAACCCAAACCGGCGGCGATTCGGGTGCTGCTTCTCGACGACCGGGAAGAGAACCTGCTGTTGCGCTCGACCATCCTGCGGCAAAAGGGTTATGACGTGGTCACTTCCGTCTCGGTGAACGACGCGGTCACCAAACTCGACGGCATCGACATCGCCGTGCTCGATTACCACTTGGGCGCCGGAAAATTCGGCACTGAAGTGGCCCAGCGCCTGCGGCGCAAGCATCCCAACGTGCCCATCATTATTCTTTCCGCCACCCTGGAGCGGAAATTCGGCGGCGTCGCCGACATGCACCTGCTCAAGGGCCACAGTTCCGTGGACGATTTACTGGCGGCATTGCGCCGCTTTGAAGCCAAGAAGCGCGGCAAGCCGGTGGTGGTGGATGCGCGCGAATTTTACTATTCCCGCATCAGCATGGCTATCGGAGAAGACCTGGCCGTGGAAATCATGAACGGCCGGGGCGACTGGCAATATGTGAACGCCTATTTTGCCGCGCTGGTCGATCACAAACGGCAGTGGTTTATCGGCCGCAACCTGTTTGAGACCTTCCCGGAAATGGGCGAAGAATGGCGCGAAATCGTCCGCACCGTGGCCGACACCCGCGAGACCTATATCGACCGCAAGTTTCGCGGCGCCGGCCATCTGCCCCGCAACAGCCCTTACTGGAACTGGAACGTGCTGGTCTTCCCGCTGAAACTTCACGACAATCGCGACGGCGTCCTGCTGATGGCGCGGCTGATTGAAAAGAAAAGACCGTAGCCTTTCCCCACGCTCCCCTTGCGGCCTGGAAAATCATCCGGGCAACGCCGCCGAGAGCGCGCGAAAGATAGCGGCGCTTTTTTCCAGCGGCAGACTCTCGGCGCGCGCGCCGGCAGGCGCCTTGGCGGCGGCGAGGGCGGCGAGAATGGCCTTGTGGTCATACCTCGCTTTCAGGTTGTTCACCAGCGTCTTGCGCTTCTGCCCAAAGGAGAGTTTCAGGAATTCGAGGAAGGCCGCCGGCTCCACCTCGAGCTGTGGCCAGCGCGGCTGCAGGGTAAAACGCAACACTGCGGAGCGGACTTTAGGCGGCGGCGCAAAGGCGCCCGGGGGAACCTCGAAGAGCTTCTCGATGCGGGCATAGAGCTGAGCCGTGGCGGAAAGCAGGCCGTAATTGCGCGTGCCGGGTTTGGCGGCCAGGCGTTCGGCGACCTCCAGTTGCGTCATCAGCACCAGCGTGTCGAACCAGGTGTGGTAGGCGAACAGGTGCAGCAGTATGTCGCTGGTGATGTAGTAGGGAATGTTGCCAACTACCCGCGCCGGCTGGATTTGCGGATTGGTTATGCCGGTGAGCGCGCCCGGCCGGGGGCCGAGAATGGTATCAAACTGGACCGCCAGCACATCGGCTTCGATAATTTCGACGTTCTCCTGGCGGGCGTACTGCATGCGGAGTTGGGCCGCCAGGATACGGTCCCGCTCGATGGCAATCAGATGGCGGGCCCGCCGCGCCAGCAGACCGGTCAACGCCCCGCGCCCCGGACCGATCTCGACCACCACCTTGGCGGAGATGTCGCCCAGCGCGTCCACGATGCGGCCGGCAACGCGAGCGTCGGTCAGAAAATTCTGTCCGAGTTTAGGTCGTTTGCGGCCGGATGCGGCGGTAGCCATGCTGGAATTCTAAACTACCGCCGGCAATTCACGGGTGGGGCGGCCAGACCGTGAAACGAAAAACCTGAAACGAAAAACGCTTCCGCCCGCTTTGAGGTGGGAGAGCCGGTCCCGCATTACGGTGGAAGCGTCGGGCTTTAGCCCGACGGACCAAATGTCCTTAAAGCTTGGGCCTTTAGGCCCGGTGGCGCGGGATCCACCTCCAGCGCCCGGGAGGCCGAGCTGTACGGATATTCCCCAGCCTTCGACACTAAGCCCCTCTTCACAGGATTCTCCCGGATATATTCGACGTGTCGCGTGTAATCGACGGCATCGTGAATACGATGGTTGGTGGGGCGGCGCTGCCAAATCTCTAAATTCGAGCCCAAGTCTTGCTTCACCCGAAACTAGAAACCGCCCTTGATGAACTGTACTGCTTTCTCCAGGGAGACCATGGGCGCTGGAGTCAACAACACATGAAAATGTTCCGGCATGAGCACGAATTCATGCAGAAGATATCGCTGCTGCACGCGATAGTCTTGCAGGACCTCAAGAAACAGCCGGGCCAACGGATCGGCGTGAAAAATCGCACGCCGTCCCCAGGTCACGGCGGTTACGAAGAAAGTTCGAACTTCTTGGTGGGCCATTGGCACTGGCCGCCTCCCAGAACCGCTCGGAACAGCATACACCGGGCCTAAAGGCCACGGTGTAGCTAACGCTCTGCCGCCGGGCTAAAGCCCGGCTCTTCCACCTGAGCAGCGCCGGTTCCGCTGAGCGGGACCATTTCGCGTTTTACGTTTTCCGTTTCACGCTCTGCGCCGACAAGGGTAGCGCAGGCGGCCCCGCCTGCGGGCCCTGTCTGCAATCGTAAGGTGCTGAGGCGCCCCGCTATGCCCTGCGCCTCTCGCCTCCGCACCTCTTCAAATTTCTGCTTCCCTTTTCGAAGCCCGCGAGGATCTTGCCAGACCGTGAAACGAAAAACCTGAAACGAAAAACGCTTCCGCCCGCCACCGCCCGCCAGCGGCATTGACCCGGCTTCCGCCCGGCATATAGACTTGCGCTTTTAGCCGGTTGCTGCACGAGCAATGTCCGATTTGAGGGTGGAAGAGCCGGTCCCGCATCACGGTGGACCGGATCACGGTGGAAGAGCGGGTCTTGCACAGCGGGACCCGCGTAACCCGCGGCCCCCAACGGTGGCTTTAGCCACGGTGGAGAGGACCGCCGCCATGGGGAAGCGCCGCATCCAACCGGCGAGGGCGGGATCTTCGGAGGGCGATGTATGAATATTGTTTTCGCGGCCTCGGAGTGCGTTCCTTTTTCCAAGACCGGAGGGCTGGCCGACGTGGCCGGCGCGCTGCCTCCCGCGCTGGCGGCGCTGGGACATACGGTGACCATTTACCTCCCCAAATATAAGCAGACCAAGCTGGCGCAGGCCAAGGTGGCGCTCTCCAGCGTAACCATACCGTTTGCCGACCGTTACCGTTTCTGCCAGGTATTGGACGGGGGCAAGCACGCCGGGGTGCAGGTTTACTTCATCGACTATCCCGAATATTTCGGGCGGGACGCGCTCTACGGAACCGCGGTGGGCGATTATCCCGACAATGCCGAGCGCTTTAGCATGTATTGCCGCGCCGTCCTGGAGGCCTCGAAAATTCTGAGCTCTCCCGAGGTGTTTCACTGCCACGATTGGCAGTCGGCCCTGGTGCCCATATTGCTGCGCTCCGTGTATGCCGAAGATCCGGTATATGCCTCGGTGCCGGTGGTGTTCACCGTCCATAACATCGGCTATCAGGGGCTGTTCCCCTCCGAAGTGATCCCGGCGCTGCAATTGCCCTGGGATTTGTTCACCATGGCCAAGCTCGAATTTTTCAACAAGGTGAACTTCCTGAAGGGGGCGCTGGTGTTCTCCGATTTTGTCACTACGGTAAGCCGGAAGTACAGCCAGGAGATTCAGAGTTCGGAATATGGCTTTGGTCTGGAAGGCGTGCTGAAGGCGCGTTCGGCCACGGTGACCGGCATTCTGAATGGGGTGGATTACAACGAGTGGAACCCGGCCAACGATAAATTCATTGTGGCGCACTATTCGCCGGCCGACCTGAGCGGCAAACGCGAGGACAAGCAGGACCTGCTGAAGGCCTTCGGCGCCGCCGGCGCCAACCTGAATCTCCCGGTGATCGGAATCGTCTCGCGCTTCGCGGCGCAGAAAGGCTTCGACCTGATCGCGCGCGTGGCCGAACGGCTGGCCCGCGAAGAGATGATTGTGGTGGCCCTGGGCACCGGCGACAAGGAATATGAAGATTTGTTCCGGCGCCTGAATAAGCAGTTTCCGCAAAAATTCGCCATTAAGATCGCCTATGACAACACGCTGGCGCACAAGATCGAAGCCGGCGCCGATATGTTCCTGATGCCTTCGCGTTACGAGCCTTGCGGGCTGAACCAGATTTACAGCCTCAAGTACGGCACCGTTCCCGTGGTGCGGGCGACGGGGGGATTGGACGATACCATCGAGCCTTGGGACCCGAAAAATGGCCGCGGCACCGGCTTCAAATTCGACGATTACACCGGTGAGGCCCTGCTGGCGGCCGTGCGCCATGCGCTGGCGGCGTTCAAGCAGCAGACGAGCTGGCAAAAGCTGATGCGCAACGGCATGAACAAGGATTTTTCCTGGAACGTCTCGGCTAACGAGTACGTGAAGATTTACGAACGGGTCCGGCGGATGCGCAGCGCCACTGCGGCGTAAGCCCGGAATTTCTCACCTCCGAGTCCGCCCAGCAGGCTCGCGCCGTAGCCCACCGCAAAAGTTGCGGCCGAGCCGAGGGGGACATACCAGGTCCAGGGTACGTCGTGGCCCGGCACGAGCGCGGCCCGGTGCCCGCCGGTATGCGCCTGCAGCCAGTGGCCCAGGTTGCGGCCCTGCCAGAGGTACAGATTGAGGAAGAAACCGCAGAGCATGGCCGCCATGGCGCTCCGTTCCTGAACCCGCCGCGTCAGCACGCCCAGCAGAAAGACGCCGAGCAGGGCGCCATAGGCGACCGAGGCCAGCGCCAGTCCAACTTCGATCACCCTGCCGCCATGCCGCGCCAGCAGAGCCAAGGCAAATAGCGCCAAGCCCCAGGCGGCCGTCGCCGCGCGGGAGAGCCGAAGGCGGCGGCGCTCCGGCGTGGCGGGAGCGCGGCGCAACCAGAAGTCGACCACCGTGGTGGCCGACAAAGCGTTGAGCGCGGCGCTCAAATTCGACATGGCCGCTGCCAAAATCGCGGCAATCAGCAAGCCCGAGATGCCGTGGGGCATCCGCGTGACGATGAAGACCGGAAAGATGGCATCGGTGCGGGTGAACGGGACCGCCGGCGGATAAAGCCGGTAGAACACATACAGCAGGACGCCGACGAGCAGAAAGAGCCAGAATTGCGCCAATACCATCACGCCGCTGCTCAACAGGGCGAGCTTCGACTGGCGTTCATTGCGCGCCGCCAGCAGCCGCTGCACGATGAGCTGATCGGTTCCATGGCTGGCCGTGGTGAAGAACGCGCCGCCAATCAAGCCTGACCAGAAAGTGTACGTCCGGAAGAACGCGGGGCTGAAATCGAAGATGCGGAACTTCTGCGCCGCGCCGGCAATATGCGCGGCGGCGCCCCAGCCTCCGGGAACCATGTGCAGCAGGGTGAAGAACCCCGCGATCGTCCCGCCCAGGTAGATGATCAGTTGCACGACGTCGGTCCAGACGACCGCCGTCATACCGCCTTCGAAGGTGTAAACCAGGGTCAGCAGGGTGACGATGGCGATGGCGGCCAGATCGCGCTGAAAATCGTTGCCGCCCCACAAGGTGGAGGAAAGCGCGATCTTGACTACAATCGCCACGGCAAATACCCGTACGCCCTCGGCCGCGGCGCGGGTAACCAGGAAGAGGCCGGCGGTGAGGGAGCGCAGGCGCGGGCCGAAGCGGCGCTCGATCAACTGATATGCGGTGAAAAGCTCCCCGCGGAAGTATTGCGGAAGCAATATGCCGGCGATTATGACGCGGCCCAGCAAATAACCGAAGACTACTTGCAGAAAGCCGAGGTTGGTTTCGTAAGCCAAGCCGGGGATGCTGATGATGGTTAAGGTGCTGGTCTCGGCCGCCACGATCGAGAGGGAAATGGCCCACCAGGGAATGTCGCGGCCGGCGAGGAAATAGTCGCGCAGCGTGCGATGATGCGCGCGGAAGTGCAATCCGAACGCCGTAACCGCGGCCAGGTAAGCGCCGATGATCGTCCAGTCCAGGCTATTCAGACCCATGAACGCCAGTGTATAGAAAAAGCGCCAGCAGGGCGGCGGGACCGTCTCCCGTCTCCGGCGGAAGAGCGTTTTTCGTTATTCGTTTCACGTTGGAGGCAGCACCGGGCACTGGCGGGTCGTCGGTCGTCGGTCGTCGGCCAGCAGGCAGGAACCCTCCCGCGAGGCGGGAGCGATTGGCCAGCAGAGCCGCAAGATGCTCAACGCAGGAAGGTGCTCAACATTCTCAATTTCGCGTGTCTCGGACGAGCCACAAGCACCAAGCGGCATGGCCGTCGGCATTCAGCGGTCGGCGGTCAGCCCAGCGGGTCGTTGGTCGTCGGTCGTCGGTCGTCGGCCAGCAGGCAGGAACCCTCCCGCGAGGCGGGAGCGATTGGCCAGCGGGGCCGCAAGATGCTCAACGCGGGAAGATGCTCAACATTCTCATCCGTGGCTCAGCAAAGGGGTCCACCCGAAGCAGGTCGTCGGTCGTCGGCTCTCGGCCTTCGGCCAGAAGGGTAGCGCAGGCGGCGCCGCCTGGGGGCTCTGTGTGCAGCGGCAAGGTGCTCAAGGCAGGAAGATGCTCAACATTCTCACGCAAGCGCCGAGCGGCAAGCGCCAAGCAGCAAGCCAGAAGATGGCTGCGAATCGAGATATCGTTTCATACAACGAAACGTCTCGCGCAGGAACATAGTCAAGATTGTCAACAATTGAAAATGCTCGTTTATTGCTCAGCGAGCGACGACCGACCCACGGCATCCCGGCGCGCCGGGACAGGTACCGGGGCAGGCGGCCGAAGGCCGAAGAGTAAAGACCAGCGGCTTCGTGGGTGAGTGCGGCCAAGGCTGCCAAGCTGCCAGACCCTATGCATGGCAGCCTTGGTTTCGGTCCTAAGCACCAGCCGGCAACTGTCGGATGCTCCGTTTGAATTTTCAAAGAACCCGGCACTGCTTCTTCCCCTGAAGGAAAGCCGGAGGCCGATCACGGTTGGCCGAGCGGCGCGCCCCCCGGTCAGGAGGCGGGAGCCAGGTCCGGCCTTGATTGCAACGTTACTATAACGTTACAATACGTTATAATAGTAATCCTGAACGGTGCGGCTTGTCCAGGGTTTTTTGGGGGGATTTCACCACGGGGGGCACGGAGGATCACGGAGAAAAACCCAGCGGGAGAGGCTGGGGCGGGTGGCCCCGGGTAGCGCAGGCGGCCCCGCCTGCGGGCCCTGTGTGCGGAACCGAAACCCCTGCCCGCGCAGCGGCGAAATTCCCCTCTGGCTGAGGGCTGATCGCTGATCGCTGACCGCTCCTCTTGTAAACTATTCCAATGGCTTTTGACGCAACCCCGAAGAGCGAGCCGAATCAGCATTGGCGCCTGGCCCTTTGGTCGCGTTGGATTGCCCATCTTCGACAGCGTGAGGAGCAGATATTTCTTCTTCTTTCGCTATTGATAGGCGCACTCACCGGACTTGCCGTGGTCGCCTTTATCGTGGTCACGGAGCGGTTGGGAATGCGCCTCTATCCGGTGCATGGCGCCGCCTGGAGGCGCGTGCTGGTCCCGGTAGCCGGGTCGTTCGCCATGGGTGTGCTGCTTTATCGATTTTTCCCCAACGCCCGGGGCAGCGGCGTACCCCAAACCAAGGCCGCCCTCTTCGCTCGGGATGGGTTCATCTCTCTGCGCACCGTCCTGGGCAAGTTTTTCTGCACGGCGACGACGCTGGCGAGCGGGATTCCACTGGGGCGCGAGGGACCGGCTGTCCAGGTAGGCGCTGGAATCGGATCGGTCCTTGGCCGATGGCTCGGATTGCGCCCGGAAAAGGTAAAGGCTCTGATCCCCGTGGGAGCGGCTGCGGCCATTGCCGCGGCCTTCAATACGCCGATGGCGGCGGTGTTGTTTTCCCTCGAAGAGGTGATGGGCGATATGCACGCGCCTATCCTGGGCTCGGTCGTGCTCGCCTCGGCCACCTCCTGGGCAGTCTTGCGCCTCCTGCTGGGCAATAACCCGCTCTTTCAAGTGCCGCAATACGCTCTGGTACATCCGTTGGAACTCGGCATTTACGCCCTGTTGGGCATCGCCGGCGGTTTTCTCTCCGTAGCCTTCACCCGGCTTTTGCTGGGAATGCGCGAGTTCTTTCTGCATCTGCCCGTGAGGACGCGCTGGTGGCATCCCGTCGCGGGCGGCGTGACGGTCGGTCTGATGGGCTGGTTTGTGCCCCAGGTCCTGGGGGTTGGGTATACCTACGTCGGCTACGCCCTGAATGGAGCGATGGCGCTCAAGTTGATGTTGCTGCTGGTGGTGCTCAAGCTCTTCGGCATCACGGTCAGCTATGCCTCGGGGAACGCGGGTGGAATTTTCGGCCCGAGTTTGTTTCTCGGCGCCATGCTGGGCGGGGCCATCGGCACCGCGGCCCACGGCTTGTTGCCGGGACACACCGCAACCCCGGGCGCTTACGCGCTGGTCGGCATGGGCGCGCTCTTCGCGGGGATCGTGCGCGCTCCCATGACCTCGGTGTTGATGATCTTTGAAATGACGAGGGACTACGCGGTGATTGTGCCGCTGATGATTGCCAACCTGACCAGCTTCTTCATCTCTTCCCGATTTCAGAAGCAGCCCATCTACGAGGCCTTGGCCCAGCAGGACGGCGTTCATTTACCCAGCCGCGGCAATGGCGACGAGCCCGGCCAGCGGACCGTGCTTCAGATCATGCGGAAGAATCCCGAGATTCTTCCCGCCGGGATGCGTGCCCAGGATGTGATCGAACAAGCTCGCGCCAGTAAGCTCCGTACCTGGCCGGTGGCCGATAACGATTACTTTCTGGGAATGCTGACCCGAGAAACGCTGGGGTACGCCGTCGCCGACGGGAGAAACGAACGGCCGCTGAAAGACCTGGTGGAAATCCTCCAAGTTCCCCACCTGCACACGGATCATGCCCTGCATCTGGCTCTGGAACGCATGGGTCAGCACCATCTCGATGTCTTGCCGGTCGTCCACCGGGCGAATGTTCACAAACTCGAAGGCGTGGTCACGCTGCCGGATGTGCTGAATGCGTATGGCATTGATTGCATCGGCTCCGAGTAGCGGGAAACGCCAAGGGTAGCGCCGGCGGCCTTGGAACCGTTTCGCATTTTTCGTTTTACGTTTCAACGCTCCGCGCGGCCAGGGTTAGCGCTGGCCCCCCAAGCTGTCATGCCGAGCGGAGCGCGCCCGGTTTTGCTTCGGGCCGCGCGGAGTCGAGGCAGCTATGCATTTCCTAAGCCGCGCAGCGGCGCAATTCCGGTTTCCCCGGCCCCTAGCTACTAGCCCCTAGCTGCCAGCTACTGCCTGCGGCCCCTAGCTGCCAACTACCAGCTACCAGCTACCAGCTACTATCCCCTAACTCCTAACTCCTAACTCCTAACTCCTAACTCCTAACTCCTAACTCCTAACTCCTAACACCTAACTCCTAACACCTAACTCCTAACTCCTGCCTCCTTTCCCGGCGGCTCCGCTCCGCCGGGTCGTGATTTCCAATGGGAACGTCCCGTCTGCCCACGCTCTCCAAGCGGGGTTTTAGAAAATAGCGAGGGCATGCGAGGAGAACGAAACAAGCCAGACGCACGGATCTAGGATTGTGCAAAAAACAGGTCGAAGCGTCAGGGGGATCCTTACTTGCGCCTCTGGCCTAGGTGTTGCCTTTTTGCGACTGTTGCTTGAGCGGCCTCTTCCTGACCTGGAGGCCACATACAGACGCGATTTTTCGTGGTGAATTTGGAAACGTACATAGCCTCGTCAGCTGCTGTTACGAGCGCTTTCGCAGCCGATAACTTCGCTCGATCCGAAACGGCAACGCCTAGGCTGACAGTAACCTTAACTTTGCCACCGAAAGGCTCCAGGGAGTCTACCGACTTTCTAATACGCTCCGCGGTTGCCCTTGCCTCGTCAGCGCAACAATTCGGGAGCATTGCACAGAATTCATCCCCACCCACTCGATAGAGCTTGCCCCTGTGCCGCAGCACGTCAGAGATTGTCTGGGCAACCTTGGCAAGGCACTCGTCGCCCTGCGTGTGGGATAGCTGATCATTCACCTCCTTAAAATCATCGACGTCGATGAAGACCACCGCAACGCAAGAAGCGTCCCGCAGATTGAATGAGACGTCATGCATCAGAGACTCCCGATTTTGTAATTTCGAAAGCTCGGGCAATACTGAGGTGTCCATGTTGATCTCGACCAACGATCGCCCGTCAAATCGGTAACCGTCCTTCAAAAGGCTCTCTTCAAAAAGAACGTTGAGCCGCGTGCGCAGCTCCGAGTGCTGGACGAACGCGCCACACAGGAAGACCGCAAATCCTCTGAGGTCCCCTTGCCCACTTGAGCACCCACCAGCGCGACGACCGTAAAAACTGCCGTCATGCAGCGCCGGAAAGAGCCACTGGAAGTCCCAGTAGTATCGGTACTTGCAAGCTGAGATAAAATCCCGGCCGAAACCCATGGCGAAAAGAGTAATCGAAAGTTGTTCGATGTCAAACGTTGGGTGGAGAAGAGGCGTTGGAGCGCGATACATCGAATCAAAGAGCCGGATCATGTACGCCACTGTAACGGATGACAGCGGAGGCGGACCGGTCGCAGGATCTGTAGCCATTGCTCAAAGCATATCGTATCACGCGATTTACCGCGTTTGCCTCCCTGCCTCGACGCTACCTGACACCACGGCGAGGACCACGCCGGCAAGTTGGCTAACGGCAGCGATCCTCCCGATTACTTCGAGGTGACGGACCGACCGGAAGCTGATCCGCCGCCGGGTTCAACTACCGGCAGAAAGAAAGGCCAGCCACGCTTCCAGTAGTTCCGAAAGACAACCGATTGGCACGCAAACGAAAACGTTGCCACGCGCCAGCCAAGACGGCGGAAGTAAGCTTACCAATCCGTATTCGCGGCTTTAACGCCACTCGGTTGGACTAAGGAGTTGTGTTTTTTTGGCTATCGCCCGGTTTGCGTGCCTCCTGGACTGCAACGCTTTGATCCTCGGCTACCCAAAACACGGATGCTCCCACCACATCGAGAAACCACCGTACACGGTTGGCCAGATTGCGGTAGGTTGTCTGCTCCGGGAATGCAAGTCCTAAGGAAACGCTGGGATCCTGGCCCCGCCATAGGATGAGATCAAATAACGCCCGCGCGAACCAATGTGGCGCCTGATTGCGCGGACTGGTTTTTACTGTTCCCTGTGGATAACCCTTGGCCGAAACCCAAAGCATTTGGCCGGACGTATCGATGGCAATAATATCCTTGCCCTGCTCCCTCGTTGCAGTGTTCGCCACCGATTGAATCTTGTACCCGGGTCCTTCGAGACGATGCACCACTGTCGCTTGAACGTTCCCCTCCCAGTACCAGGGCTTCTCGGCCGCGGAACCCGAGGGCGGCCCATCTCGAATCAATGTTGCGGCGGGATTCAGGAAATTCCGAATCTTCCCGTTCACAGCTCGGCGTTCCACGATTCCGAACTGTTCCATTCGACGACAGCGCTGATTCGCCTGCTGCCGCTGTTTGAGACCGAGTATCGAAGCGAGCGCGTCATCATCAATGCCCTCAGAGTGTTCGGCCAGGTATGCGACAATGCGCTCTTGAATAGTCATGCGCTTTCTCTGTCCAGCGGGGCAGCCTTTCCCAGGGGCACCGAGAGCGGCTCTCCGTTCCAGGTCTCCCACTGTTGTCTCCAGCGCGGACCGACGGCTGGATCGGTCCGGATATACGGAAAGACCTTCTTGCCGCGCTTTTCCATGTCCTGGCATGCGGCTTCGACCAAGCGCCTCGCCTCGCAACTCGCTAACAAGAATGCTTCGAAATGGTTCTCTGTGCGGTGAACCAAGACATAGTAGTCGTCTCGCCCGGTTGGGATCTTCGCAGGGGCCGGTGTCGGCCAGTATTGGGTCTTCGTACCGCAGGTCTTTACTTGTATGTTCGCGTGGTGCTCGCCGTCGGCGGTCATCACTATCAGGTCGTAGGCGCGCGTCTGCTTGATGGTCGGCAGCGCCACCAGTCCTCGCAAAGAGAGTTCCGAAGCGACGTAATAAACGCCAGCAGCACCGATAAGCGAAGTATCCGGACGTTCTTGTGATTTCACATGCCGGCTCCCGTGTAGATGCCATTTTGCCCCCTCTTCGAGAAGAAACACAACTTGGTTCTAGGGTTCGGCGCAACCGGGATGGCACCACTTGTGATTTTGTCGCGTGTCTTGGTGCGAATAGGAGCGGGCTCGTAGCTAGGGCCCTGGGCGAGCTGATCGGTTCCCACCGCGATGCCGCAACCAGAAGATACCGGGTCCGAATTACGGGCCACTCCGATTCGATCGGGCAGGCGGAAATTCGCCGCCGCATCATTCCCGAAATGGGAAAATCGGACCGCCTTCGTTCAGCGTGGTAATGAAGCGGGAACAGGCCAATTCCCGGTTTGCCGAGCGTCCGCTCACAACCCGGCGCTAACTCCCGAGATCGCGGTTTCAGGTGCCTGCTGGCTGACTTCCCAGCGCTGCACTTTTCGACTTTGGGCTCTCCACTCGAGTTCCCGAGCGCGCCCACGAATTTCGAGCTCCTACATGGATGCCTACTTACCGTAAAATGTCTGGGATGGCGATCAAGGGCTTTGCCGGCCGGCGTTGCAGACCGTGAAACTCTCCGAACGCACTCTCGAAGGATTGGCGAAGATGGTCGTGGGAGATACCCGTCACTTTCCCTATCGCAAGAGCAGCGAAATCACAAAATTCTTCAAGCGGTGCGGACTACCGTTCGTCCATGATGGCACCACACGGGCGCGGTGGGCCCAAGAGCGCCTTGCCGAACTGAATCTCGGAAGCGCCCAATCCTCTGATCTGCCGGCCGATGACCTTTGCCGTGTGATCGCGGAGTTGTTTGAGCCCGACGACTTCCAAGACTACAATGAGGCGCATGAGGATACGTCTGGCTGTGTCGCCATGGAGGATTTTGTTTGCGTGGAGGACGCTCTCAACGCCCTGAACAGCCTGATCGCAAGACACGGCCTTGTGGCGTATCTTGACGAATCTGCTCGCTGTTATCTGCGCAGCACCGGAAGTGGCGTGAGCACGGCAACACTATCACAACAAGCGCGCCCTCTTTCGCGGGAAGAAATTGCGCAGCGCCAGAAGCTTGACGAATTCCTCGATACTGCGAGCGAAGACGACTTCATCGAGAGGGTCCTTGTTCCCTTATTCCAACGCCTCGGCTTTCGACGCGTTAGCCCAACCGGCCATAAGGATAAATCCCTCGAATTCGGTAGGGACCTATGGATGAAATACCAACTTCCGACGAGCCACTGGCTATACTTCTGCGCCCAGGTGAAGAAGGACAAGATCGACTCGAATAACACCAGCGGAACCAGGAACGTCTCCAGCGTGCTAAGCCAGGCGCGCATGGCCATTGACCACCCGATCTTCGATCCTGAGGCCAACCGAAAGGTCCTGCTCGACCACTTGTTCCTGATTTCAGCGGGCGAGATCACGAAACCAGCCCGCGCATGGCTCATCGAACAGCTCGACGCCGGTCAGCGGCGGCACATCATCTTCATGGACCGGGAGGAGCTCCTCGACCAGTCCGCCCGAATCCTGCTCGACCTTCGCCTCGACGATGCGGCCAGCGCCATCACGGCCGAGGATTTCCCGTTCTGACGGAACAGGCCCTCCGAATCATGTAACCGTTTGGACACGCTTCCGTTTCCGGACCGGTCGTGCGAAGCCCCGTCCACGGCCCCGGAGGGACAGACGGTTCGCTCCCCGCTTGCGCCCCCTAGCCGTCTTGCTCGTCAACACCGGGTGATGATTCCCCGGCCCTTCGACTCCGCTCGGGGCAGTCCCGCTTAGCGAGACTCCGGCGCTTCGCGGCAAGGCGGAAGAATGCATAGACCCTTCGGCTCCGCGCGCAGGGCGCGCTACGCTCAGGGTGACAAGTGTAGAGAGGGCGTATCCCGCTGGGCGAGCCGGGAAAGGGGCCACACCTCAAGAACGTCGCCCGTCGCCCGTCAGCTAGCCGTTTCAGGTTTCGCGTTTTTCGTTTTTCGTCCCGGTAAACCGGGAGAAGCGACCAACCCGCCAACTATCCTCCGCGTCCTCCGCGCCCTTCGCGTCCTTGGCGTTCATTTCCGTTCTGGCCGTAGACCGAAGACCGAAGGCCGACGACCGGAAGATGGTGAGATCCTTGCTTTCCCCTGGCAGGGCCCGCCGACGGGGCCGTGTCGCTACCCAGCGAACGCTTCGGGATTTTTGCCTTCCCTTTGTATTGCATTTGTATTAACAAATGTGGTATCAATGATTTGAGTTCTCAAGAGGCGAAAGCAGGCTTCATGCCTTGCGTTCCGAAAGGGACCTAGCCTCTTGAGAACTCTTCATTTTCTGCAGCGGGTTCTTCGGCGTGTAAAAGGTGTTTGGATACCGGTCGAAGTCGAAAATATCCTGCACCAGGGCTATTTTTTCCCGGATGAAATTGTAATAACGGTAGTCTTCCCGCTCAAAAACCCGGCCGACCGCCCACAGGGCATAGTCAACGACCTGCAGCATCGGAATCTGCGACGGCGTTTGCACGAAGATACGGATATTGCCGGCGGTGTGTTTACCCCACTTCTTCTTGAAACCGATCATCGCTTCATCCAGCGCCCGGCGCATCTTGCGTTCGCGCACAATGTTGCCCATGGTGGCGAAGTAAACGTCAATGTTCGCATAGAGATGTAACCGGTTCTCGAAGAGCTTTGCCACCAGGTACTCGTACAGCCGTCCCGTATGGAACCGGAATTTCTTACGGAAGAGGGCCTCGCTCTTCCTTGCCACAACCGCGTAGGCGCTGAAGTCGGCCTCCCTGAGCAGGCGGAAGACGCGCTCCTTGACCTCCGCACAATCTTTGTTGGCGTGAAAAAGCTGGAGAGTGCTCGATATCGACGGGATGCCCCGCAGATACTCGTCCGAGGCTATCCCATTTCGCAAAGCGGCCAAAGCGGTTGTGATTTTCTTGGGATCGCGGGTCTCAACATACCCGACGATAAAGGCCCTGCTGGCGAGTCCCTGCTCGATGAGATTACGCCCCTTGCGTCCCAGAATGTTCGGGTCGCCGGACTCGTCCACGTAAAAGTACATCTGAACGTCCTCGGGTCCCCTCATGTCAGGCAAACTCCGTTCTTCGTCGGACTATCGATCCATTGCAGGGGGCAGGCGGGCCTTAGTCAATTACGGTCCATCTATCCATGATCGTCCATGATAGCAGCCAGTCCGCATCCAAGCAGGGCCCCCACGGCCCGTTGGCGCCGGCCCAGCGAACCCTTCGGGAATACCTCGCGCCAGGGTATCCTTGGTGGCTTTATGGGTGCTTATGGGTGTATATATAGGTGTCAGGCCAGATGCTCGAGACTGCCGACATCCCGATTACCCCTGAAGTTCTCACGATCATAGCAGAGATCGACGAGTTCAAAGGGGCATGGCGCGCGCTGGGAACCCTGGCGCCCGAGCGCCTGAGTGCCCTGCGCCGCGTGGCGACCATCGAGAGCATCGGCTCCTCCACGCGCATCGAGGGCAGCAAACTCTCCGACCGCGACGTGGAGCGGCTCCTCGCCAATCTCGAGATCAAGACTTTTGCTACCCGCGACGAGCAGGAGGTTGCCGGATACGCCGAGGTCATGGAGACCATCTTTCAGGCGTGGCCGGAGATTCCGGTAACGGAAAACCACATCCAGCAGCTCCACCGCGATCTTTTGCGCTACAGCGAAAAGGACCACCGGCATCGCGGCCACTACAAGAAGCTGCCCAACAGCATTGCCGCCTTCGGCGAGGACGGCCGGCAGATTGCTGTCGTCTTCGAGACCGCCTCGCCTTTTGACACACCCCGGCTGATGGCCGAGCTGGTCGCCTGGCTCCGGGAAGCCCAGGAAGTGAAGCGCCTCCATCCGCTGCTCATCATCGCCATCTTTACGGTTGTGTTTCTTGAGATCCACCCATTCCAGGACGGGAACGGACGCTTGAGCCGTGTGCTCACCACGCTCCTGTTGCTGAAGGCCGGGTATGCCTACGTGCCCTACAGCTCGCTGGAAAGCGTGATCGAAAACAGCAAGGAGGGCTATTACCTGGCGCTACGCCAGACGCAGGCCACTCTCCGCACCGCCGCGCCGGAGTGGCAACCGTGGCTGATCTTTTTCCTCAGAGCACTGCAGCAGCAGGAACGGCGGCTGGCAGCCAAGGTGGAGCGCGAGAGGGTGGTGATTGCCGCCCTGCCGGAACTTGCCATTCAGATCGTCGACTACGTTCGCCAACACGGCCGCGTCACCATGGCCGAGATGGTCCGCGCCACCGGCGCCAGCCGCAACACGTTGAAGGACCATTTCCGCAGCCTGGTGGAAAAGCGGCAACTCACCAGGCATGGAACCGGCAAGGGTTCCTGGTATGCGCTATAGCAGTAGCTAGTCGCTAGGGGCTGGTAGCTAGGGGCATAAGCAGTAGCTGGTAGCTAGCGGCTAGTAGCTAGGGGCCGGGGCAGGCGCCCGTCAGGGAGCCGTTTCGCGTTTCGCGTTTTTCGTTTTTCGTCCCGGCAAACCGGGAGAAGCGACCAACCCGCCAACTATCCTCCGCGTCCTTCGCGTCCTTTGCGTACGTTTCCGTTCTGGCCGAAGACCGAAGACCGAAGGCCGACGACCCCTCTGCGTCCTTCGCGTTCGTTTCCTGGGTTTTTCAGCTTTCCGCCAAACGCTCTGGCTGAAAGCTGATAGCTGACCGCTGATTGCGCTCTTTCCTTCCCATCGATTTCGAGTGACGAATCCCAACTCCGCCGCATCCATCTAAATAGCCGAAGTAGCGCAGGCCGGGCGGGCGCCTGCCCGTCTCGCGGGCAGGCGGTTAGGTGCGCCTGCCGGTCAATTGAAATTTGCGGAAAGGACGAGTGCAAATGGCCATTATTGACACCCCGGTGGCACTGCAAGAGAAAGAACAGCAGCAGGCCACGGCGCGGGTGGTGAACGACATGACTCTGCAAGTGGCAACCGTAAACGGCAGCGGCTCCCAATCCTCCAACATGGTTTTATTGCGAACCATTTTTCAGATGGGCGTGCCGATTTCCGGCAAAAACCTGTTTCCCTCGAATATTGCCGGCCTGCCTACGTGGTACACCATTCGCGCCAATAAGCACGGCTATATTGCTCCCAAGCGAGAGGTCGACTTTCTGATTGCCATGAACCCGGAGAGCGCGCGCGACGACGTGATGCCGCTGCGGCCGAGAAGCGCCGTGGTCTATGACGAGCCGCTCAACCTGAAGACGCTGCGCAACGACCTTTGCTTCTATCCCGTGCCCTTCGACAAGCTGGTAACGCCCATCTGCAGCGAAGCTAAACTGCGCAAGCTGGTCAAGAACATGGTGTACGTCGGAGTGGCCGCCCGGCTGCTCGGCCTGGATATAGCGGAAGCGGAAAAGGCGGTGCGCAAGCAATTCGGCAAGAAGGTGAAGGCGGCTGACCTCAACGTGGCGGCAGTGCGCGCCGGCTACGACTATGCCGCGTCGTCGCTGGTGAAGAGCGACCCGTATTGGATCGAGCCGCTCGACCAGACCCAGGGCATGATCATCATCGACGGCAACTCGGCCGCCGCCTTGGGCGCCGTGTTTAACGGCGTTACCGTGGTGGCCTGGTATCCCATTACGCCCTCGTCTTCGCTGTGCGAGGCCCTGATCGAATACCTGAAACTGTACCGCATAGGGCCGGATGGCAAGGCGACCTTTGCCGTGGTGCAAGCGGAAGACGAGCTGGCGGCTGCGGGCATGGTGATTGGGGCGAGCTGGGCGGGAGCGCGGGCCATGACGGCCACTTCCGGCCCGGGCATCTCTCTGATGGCGGAGTTTGCCGGCCTGGCTTATTACGCCGAGGTGCCGGCGGTGATTTGGGACATTCAACGCGTTGGGCCCTCCACCGGCCTGCCTACGCGCACCTCGCAAGGCGACATATTGAAGACCGCGTATCTTTCCCATGGTGATGCGAAACACATCCTGTTGTTTCCGGCTTCCGTTGCCGAATGTTTCGACTTTGCCGGCGAGGCCTTTAACCTGGCGGAGCGCTTCCAGACCCCGGTATTCGTGATGTCGGACCTGGACCTGGGCATGAATTACTGGATGAGCGAGCCGTTCACCTATCCCGAGAAACCCATGGACCGCGGAAAGGTGCTGACCAAGGAGGACCTGGAGCGGCTCGGCTCGTTCGCCCGCTACCGGGATGTGGATGGCGACGGCATCGGCTGGCGCACCCTGCCCGGCACGGACCATCCGGCAGCCGCGTACTTCACCCGCGGCACCGGGCACAATGCGGAAGCCAAGTACAGCGAACACCCCGAGGAGTTCGAGGCGAACATGGCGCGCCTGCTGAAAAAGCTGGAGACGGCCAAGCGGTACGTGCCGCAGCCGCGCGTGGAAGATGCCGGCGCGCGGGTGGGCCTTCTCGCCTATGGCACCACCCATTGGGCCATCGTCGAGTGCCGCGATCAACTAGCCCAGGAACACGGCTTGCCCACCGATTACTTGCGCCTGCGCGCTTATCCCTTTTCCCGCGAGGTGGAGGAATTTATTCGCCGCCATGACCGCGTGTACGTGGTGGAGCAGAACCGCGACCGGCAATTGTTCAGCCTGCTGAAGGTCGAGCTGCCGGTGGAACTGGCGCCCAAACTGCGCAGCGTGGCCCACATCCACGGCCTGCCGGCGGATGCGCGGTCCATAACCGAGGAGATCATCCGGAAGGAGGGCGCATAATGGCTGCGAGCCCCACGCCCCAAGGCAAGGCAAACCGCATTGGCCTGACCGTGCTGGACTACCGGGGCGCCAAGAGCACCCTGTGCGCCGGCTGCGGCCACAACGCTATTTCCGAGCGCATCATCGACGCGATGTACGAGATGGGCGTGAAACCGGAACAGGTTATCAAGCCCTCCGGCATCGGCTGCTCGTCGAAGAGTCCGGCATACTTCCTGGGCCGCTCGCACAGCTTCAACGCGGTGCATGGGCGCATGCCCGCGGTGGCCACGGGCGCGCTGCTGGCCAACCGGACGCTGATTTGCGTAGGCGTCAGCGGCGACGGCGACACCGCTTCCATCGGCATCGGCCAGTTCGTACACCTGATGCGGCGCAATCTGCCGATCATTTACATCATCGAGGACAACGGCGTCTATGGCCTCACCAAAGGCCAGTTTTCCGCTACCGCCGATATCGGCTCCACGCTCAAGACCGGGGTGATCAACGAGCTGCCGCCCATCGATACCTGCGCCCTCGCCGTTCAACTGGGCGCCACCTTTGTCGGCCGGTCGTTTTCCGGCGATAAGAAACAGTTGTTGGCCATGCTGAAAGCCGCGCTCTCCCATAAGGGCACGGTAATGTTGGATGTGGTTTCCCCTTGCGTGACCTTCAACGATCATGAAGGCTCCACCAAGTCGTACAAGTTCATGAAGGACCATGACGAGCCGATCACCGACGTCAGCTTTGTTCCGTCCTTCGAGGATATCGAGGTGGATTACGAGCCGGGAGCTTGCTTTGACGCGGTGATGCATGACGGTTCGCGGCTGCATCTGCGGAAAATCGAAGCCGATTATGATCCCACCAGCAAGGCCGTGGCCCTGAAGCGGCTGGCGGAAGCGAAGGACCAGGATGAGGTGCTGACCGGAGTCTTCTACGTCGATACCCAGGCGCCAAACTTCATGGACATGCTCGATCTGACCGCGCAGCCCCTGGCGCTGCTGCCGCCGGAAGCGGTGCGTCCACCGCGGGCGGCGCTGGAAAAAGCGATGGAAGAATTGAGGTGAAGCGATCAGCGGTCAGCGATCAGCCGTCAGCCAGAAAAGAAGGCGGGAGCAGTAGTTAGTAGCTGGTAGTTAGTAGCTAGGGGCCGGGGCCGCGAGTCAGGCTGCGCGGCGGTCTGGAGTTTCTACAATGCGCCGGGAAACAGTTTTCCCTCCCTGACGGGAGAACAAGCATACACGGATCGAAGAATGTAGAAACTCGAAGCGGGTCTGGCTTGAAGCTCGGTGCTTGGTGCTTGAAGCTTCTCGCCGTGCTAATTGCGGTTTTGCTCTACGTGCGGTTCGCTGATATCCACTCCCGCGCGGCGCAGGAGCGCCGCTACCATAGCGTCGTCAAGGCGGGTGGCATCATACTCGACGCGTACGGTGTGGGCTTGCTCGTCGAAGGAGATGCGGCGAATGCCATAGACCTCCGAGATATGGTCAAGCCCGCGGAGCCCACGCTCTCCGGGCGGGGTAACCAAGCGGAAGCAGACATCTACGGCGGTCATTGAGCAGCCCCCTGCACTACTATAGCAGTAGGATGCAGGAGCAGATGAACACGGTCGTCACGGATCCGGTTTGCGGAATGGCGGTGACGCCGGCAGCGGCCAAAGCGCATGCCGATCATGCCGGGCGCACCTACTACTTTTGCTGCTCACACTGCGCCGCCAAATTTGAAGCCGATCCGGAGAAGTACCTGAAGCCTCAAGTTACGCTGCTGGCGATCGGGCCGGTAATGCCGGCGGTCGCTTCCGGCAAGAGGGAATACATCTGCCCGATGCATCCCGAGGTCGTGCGTAGAGAGGCCGGCAGTTGTCCGGTCTGCGGGATGGCGCTGGAACCACGCATTAGCGGCCCCACCGTTGAATTCAGTCCCGAATTGCAGGATATGAGCCGGCGGTTTTGGGCGAGCCTGGGGCTGACGCTTCCGCTTATGGCGTTGGCCATGCTGCACATGGCGCTTGCGCCGGGCAGGATGCTAAGTGCGCGTGCCGTGGTCTGGATTCAGTTTGGCTTGGCCAGCCCCGTGGTGTTCTGGGGAGGCTGGCCGTTTTTCCAGCGGGCGTGGGCATCCCTCAAACTTCGTAGTGCGAATATGTTTACCCTGATCGGCATGGGCGTGGCCGTCGCCTATCTGTACAGCTTGGCGGCGACGTTGGCGTGGCACGGCTTGCCGGCTGCCTTCCTCAAGGACGGTGCGCCCGAGGTTTACTACGAAGCTGCCGCGGCCATCGTGACGCTGGTCTTGCTGGGTCAGGTGTTGGAGCTGCGCGCGCGCCGGCGCACTTCCGGCGCCATTCGCGCCCTGCTCGATCTCAGCCCCAAACAGGCGCGGCTGGTACAGCCGGATGGCGTGGAACAGGATATTCCGTTGGAGCGGGTGCGTCCCGGCGACCGCCTGCGCGTGCGGCCGGGAGAGAAAATTCCGGTGGATGGCGTGGTGCTGGAAGGCGGCAGCGCGGTCGATGAGTCGATGATTACCGGCGAATCCCTGCCAGTGGAGAAACAAAAAGGGAATAGCGTAATCGGCGGCACGGTGAATGGGACGGGAACGCTGATTATGCGCGCGGAGCGGGTGGGCAGCGAGACCATGCTGAGCCAGATTGTGCGCCTCACCGCCGAAGCCCAGCGCAGCCGCGCGCCCATTCAGCGGCTGGCCGATAAGGTCTCCGCGGTTTTTGTTCCCGCGGTGATGGCCGCGGCCGCGTTGACGTTCATGGTTTGGGCGCTGGCCGGGCCGCCGCCGCGCTTCGCCTACGCCCTGGTAAATGCCGTGGCGGTGCTGATCATTGCCTGCCCGTGCGCGCTGGGGCTGGCTACGCCGATGGCGATCATGGTTGGCGCCGGACGCGGCGCCCAGGAAGGAATCCTGATCCGCAACGCCGAGGCGCTGGAGTTGATGGAAAAAGTCGATACTGTGATCGTTGATAAGACCGGCACCTTGACGGAAGGGAAGCCGGCGGTGGTCACCGTGATGCCCGCGGAAGAGGGCGAAGCCATGCTGCGTCTGGCCGCGAGCGTGGAACGCGGCAGCGAGCATCCGCTGGCGGCGGCCATCGTGGCGGAAGCGGCCGCCAGAGGAATTACTACCGCCCCGGCGCGAAGCTTCCGCTCGCTTACGGGACGGGGAGTTGCAGGCGAGGTCGAAGGCCGGGAAGTGGCGGTTGGAAACTACGCATTCATGCGGGAGTTGGGCGTGTTCCGGCAAGATGCCGGTGCTTCGCTTCCTGCCGGGGCGCCCGCTGCGATGAACGGCGCCGAACTGGAAGGCGAAGGCCAAACCGCCGTATATGTGGCGGTCGATCGCAAACTGGCGGGAGTATTGGGAGTTGCCGATCCCATTAAGGCTTCCAGCGTGGAGGCCATTCGGTCTTTGCGTGCCCAAGGAATACGCCTGGTCATGCTCACCGGCGACAGCCGCCGCACCGCCGCGGCGGTGGCGCGCAAGCTGGGCATTGAAGAGTTCGAGGCCGAGGTCCTGCCGGAGAGAAAATCGGAAGTGATAAAGCGATTCCAGGCGGAAGGGCGCGTGGTGGCCATGGCGGGAGACGGCATCAACGACGCGCCGGCGCTGGCGCAAGCGCAGGTCGGCATTGCCATGGGGACGGGCGCCGATATTGCCATGGAAACCGGCGGCATCACGTTGCTGAAAGGAGACCTGCGCGGAATCCTGCGCGCCCGGCGGCTGAGCCGGGCCGTGATGCGGAACATCCGCCAGAATCTGGTCTGGGCCTTCGGCTACAACGCCCTGGGAGTGCCCATTGCGGCCGGCATTCTGTATCCCCTGTGCGGAGTGCTATTGAGCCCAATTCTTGCGGCCGCCGCTATGAGCTTCAGCTCGGTTTCGGTGATCAGCAATTCTTTGCGGTTGAAAAGAGAAAGGCTCTAAGGGAAGAGGAGACTAAGTCAGGAAAGCAGCGATCAGCGGTCAGCTATCAGCTTTCAGCCGGAGCGTTTGGCGGAAAGCTGAAAAACCCGCGAAACGAACGCCAGGGACGCGGAGGTGAAGTGAGGGATTTTCAAATTTTAAATTTCAAATTTGAAATTTCCACCCCGGTCTTTCTACATCCCCTTGAGATACTCCTGAATCTCCTGATTATTCCAGTCCACGGGGCCGATGAATTTGCGGCGGAGGAGGCCCTGGCGGTCGATGACATAAGTTTCCGGAAACTTATAGGTTCCGTAGAGGCTGTTGCTCTTCTGATCGGCATCGCGGAGGGTGAGCAGGGCCACGCGGTGCTTCTTGAGGAACTCGTGATAGGCGTCGCCATCCACGTCAACGCTGACGGCCACCACCGTAACGTGGTCTTTCAGCTTCTGTTGCAGAGCGGCGAGCGACGGCATTTCTTCCACGCACGGCGGGCACCAGGTGGCCCAGAAATTCAGGACTACGACTTTGCCTTTCAGATCGTGCAGGGAGAAGGTGCGGTCCCCGTCGCTGAGGGTGAAGTCCGGCGCGGGCCGGTCGATTCCGGGCGGCCGCGAGCCGCGGTAGCAACCTGCCAGCACGGCCGTCAAAAGCAAGATAAGAAGCGCGTGTTTCATAAGTAGCAAGCACCAAGCACCAAGCCAGACGGCTTGCTTCTGGCTTGCGTTGTGTCGCCTGCTGGCTTCCGGCCAATCGCTCCCGCCCTGCGTGACCACTAGCGGTTTTGGTCTTTTGGCCGAAGACCGACGACCGACGACCGGCGACTCCTTCTATAATACTTCGGCGAATGGTAACTAAGGCCACAACCGGCGCGGCTCTTCCGGCGCAAGGGATCGAAGTCTCCGTGATCGTGCCCGCGCGGAATGAAGAAGCGTCGCTGGGGGCGTGCCTGCAATCCCTGGTGGCGCAGGAGGGGATCAGCCGCGAGATCATTGTTGTGGATGACGGCTCCAGCGACGCCACGCGCGCCATTGCCGAAGCGGTTCCTGAAGTGCGTGTTCTGAGCGCCCGGCCGTTGCCTCCGGGATGGTCCGGCAAGTGCAACGCCTGCCAAACCGGCGCCGATGCCGCGCGGGGAGAATGGCTGTTGTTTACCGATGCGGACACGGTTCATAAGCCGGGTTCTCTGGCGCGGGCGGTGGCGGAAGCCCGGGGGCAAAATGTGGCGCTGCTTTCCTATTCGCCGGAGCAGGAGGTGCGGGGACTCGCTGAGCGCGCGCTCATGCCGCTGGTATTCGCGGAACTGGCGCGCGTCTATGCGCCGGATAAGGTCAGCGATCCCGCCTGCTCTGAAGCTGCCGCGAACGGTCAGTACCTGCTGGTGGCGAGCGTTGCCTATTATGCCGTTGGCGGACATGCGGCCGTGGCCGGCGGCCTGCTCGAAGATGTCGCTCTGGCCCGCGCGGTGAAGTCCAGCGGGCGCAGGCTGCGGTTTCGCTACGGCGCCGATGCCGTGCGCACGCGCATGTACCGCGGCTTCGGGCCGATGCGCGAAGGCTGGACCAAGAACCTGGCGCTGTTGTTTCCTGGGGCGGGCCGGCTGGCAGTGGGCCGGGGAATCGAATTTCTGGCCAGTGCAGGAGCGTTCACAACTGGCATAATGGCTGTTGCGCTGGGCGCATACCGGCTGGCGGCCGCCGCGGCAATCGTGGCGGCGCCCACTTGACTCAATCTGCTTCGCCGGGTGCGAAGGGCGCATTTTGACGGGTTATCGACGCTGCTGGCGCCCCTGGGCCTGCCATTATTTTCGTACCTTTTGTGGCGCTCGCGAATCTGTCACCAGAGGGGGAATGTTTTTTGGAAGGGAAGAAGGTATCACGGCAAATGGTCTATTTGACGCGCAAATGCGAATTTTCGGCCTCGCATTACTATCACAATCCCGAACTTTCGGCGGAAGAGAACCGGCGCCTCTTCGGCAAGTGCAACAATCCGCTTGGGCATGGGCACAATTACACGCTGGAGGTCACGGTGACCGGCGAAATAGATCGGCACTCCGGATTTGTGATGGATTTAAAGGACCTGAAAGAAATCCTGAATCGCGAGGTGCTCGAGGCCTTCGACCACCGCTTCCTGAACCAGGAGGCGCCGGAATTCCTCCACGTGATTCCCACCACCGAGAACATCGCGGTGGCGGTGTGGAAGCGGCTGCAGCCGCACTTGCAGACGGCCCGCTTGCACCGGGTAAGAGTTTACGAAGCCGCCGACCTGTTCGTGGACTTTTATGGGGAGGAGTAGCAAGCCTCTTATGCGCGTCTATTTGACGAAACGGTATAGCTTTGCCGCGGCGCACCGGCTGCACAACGACGCGTGGTCCGCCGAAGAGAACCGGCGGGTGTACGGCAAGTGCAACAGCCCGTATGGGCATGGGCACAACTATGCGCTGGAGGTGACCCTCAGCGGTCCGGTTGATCCCCGCACTGGCATGGTGTGCGACTTGGGAGAACTGGATGCGGTGGTGGAACGCGAAATTCTGGCGCGCCTGGACCACGAGCATCTGAACACCGTGCCCGCTTTTGCCGGGCTCGTGCCCACGAGCGAAAACGTGGCCGCGGGGGTTTATGAGATTCTTGAACGTGAGTTCCATGCCGCCCATCTGGAAAGGGTGAAGCTGGAAGAGACCTCGCAGAATTATTTTGAGTACGCCGGGGGCAGTGAAATCCGGCGCTGAAGCAGGAGAGAGTGATTATGGCTAAGACCGCGGGAGCGCCGGAGCTGGCCGGCGTGAGCTTCGAGGGCCTGATCCGGGAATTGCTGGTGCGGCTGGGCGAGAATCCCGACCGCGAGGGGCTGGTGCGCACGCCCGAGCGCGTGCAGCGGGCCTTGGAATTCCTTACGCGCGGGTGCAAGAACGAAGTGGAACGAATTTTGAGCGGCGCGCTGTTTACCGTGAACTACGACGAAATGGTGATCGTCAAAGACATCGAGATGTTCAGTTTGTGCGAGCACCATATGCTGCCGTTTTTCGGCAAGGTCCACGTCGCTTATATCCCCGCCGGCAAAGTGATCGGACTGAGCAAAATTCCCCGTCTGGTGGATTGCTTTGCGCGCCGCTTACAGGTTCAGGAGCGCCTTACCAACCAGATCGCCGAGGCCATCCAGAACGCCATCAAGCCCCTGGGGGTGGGTGTGGTCATTGAAGCCCGCCACTTGTGCATGATGATGCGGGGCGTGGAGAAGCAACATTCGTCCGCGGTCACTTCCGCGATGCTGGGCGCTTTCCGCGCCTCCAAGCGGACGCGAGACGAGTTTTTGTCCCTGATTCACGGCAGAATGAATGGAGTGATTTGAGCGAAACCTCAGATTATGAAACCGCTGTCAGACAAAGTTGCGGTGATCACGGGTTCCAGCCGGGGCATTGGCCTGGCGATGGCGGAGTGCTTTGCCGAAGCGGGATGCGATCTGGCGCTTTGCGCGCGGAATGCGAAGCCGCTGGCCGGCATGGATTTTTCCCGGCGCTACGGAATCAAAGTGCTGGCCGAGGGTTGCGATGTGGGCGTGGAATCCGCGGTGACGGGGTTCTTCGCCGCCGTGGGGCGGCAGTTTGGGCGCATCGACATCCTGATCAACAACGCAGGAATGGTGGGGCCGTCAGCGCCGGTGGATAGAGTTGCGCTGGCGGACTGGCGGGCGGCAATGGATGCGAACTTGACCGGCACTTTCCTTTGTACGCGGGCCGCTTTGCCGCTGATGCGCGCCGGCGGGGTTATAGTCAACAACTTATCCGTGGCGGCCAGAGCGGTCTTCCGCGGGCAGTCGGCCTATATCGCCGCCAAACATGGCGCCAAAGGGCTCACCGATGCGCTGCGCCTGGAATTGCGCGAACGCGGGATTCGGGTGATCGGGTTATATCCCGGACCGACCGATACCGGCATCTGGGATCAGTTTTGGCCGGAAGCGCCCCGCGAGCGAATGATGGCGCCGGCTACAGTTGCGCGTGCCGTGTTACAGGCGGTTTGCCTGCCGGAGAATACGACGGTGGAAGAGCTGGTGCTGGCGCCGACGGCGGGAGCGCTTTGAGCCTGGATTATTCCTAAGAGACCACGTTATCTCTGCAGGGCGTAGGCAGAGGTGGAAGCGCCTGTTCGTAATCTCCTAACGCCTGGTCTAGAACCGGTGGAAGCGTCGGGCTTCAGCCCGACGGACCAAGTGCCCTTAAAACTTGGGCCTTTAGGCCCGGTGACGCGGGAACCACCTCCAACGCCCGGGAGACCGAGCTGTACGGATATTCCTCAGCCTTCCATACCAGGACTCTCTTCACAGGATTCTCCCGGATGTATTCGGTGTGCCGCTTGTAATCGACGGCACCGTGAATTCGATGGTTGGTGGGACGGCCCTGCCAGAGCCGCTCGGAACAGCATACACCGGGCCTAAAGGCCCCGGGCCAGCGGACCCTCTGACGCCGGGCTAAACAGGCTGCTGAAATATTCGGCAGAAGCTGGGAAGACAACTGCATATCCACAGGCTGATCTGGTAAGAACGAAGTATGCGTGGAAAAAAAGAGCAGCAAGAGGTGGTATTCAGCTACA